>JADMIO012770903.1_pt1 | contig 115758 bp, 117 predicted proteins | sample 8958161 | NCBI WGS metagenome assembly JADMIO01 (sample SAMN16585339, study PRJNA669376) | soil metagenome | isolation source: Crop rotation soil | place: USA: Cullars Rotation, Alabama | collected 2011 | reverse complement strand
ATTTATTATTGCAATTTAAATCAATATACATTATACATTATACGAAGTTATATTCGATGCGGCCGATCTAGCAGAAAGTCAAAAGCCTCCGACCGGAGGCTTTTAACTTCTGTCACCTAGGTTACGCCCCGCCCTGCCACTCATCGCAGTACTGTTGTAATTCATTAAGCATTCTGCCGACATGGAAGCCATCACAAACGGCATGATGAACCTGAATCGCCAGCGGCATCAGCACCTTGTCGCCTTGCGTATAATATTTGCCCATGGTGAAAACGGGGGCGAAGAAGTTGTCCATATTGGCCACGTTTAAATCAAAACTGGTGAAACTCACCCAGGGATTGGCTGAGACGAAAAACATATTCTCAATAAACCCTTTAGGGAAATAGGCCAGGTTTTCACCGTAACACGCCACATCTTGCGAATATATGTGTAGAAACTGCCGGAAATCGTCGTGGTATTCACTCCAGAGCGATGAAAACGTTTCAGTTTGCTCATGGAAAACGGTGTAACAAGGGTGAACACTATCCCATATCACCAGCTCACCGTCTTTCATTGCCATACGAAATTCCGGATGAGCATTCATCAGGCGGGCAAGAATGTGAATAAAGGCCGGATAAAACTTGTGCTTATTTTTCTTTACGGTCTTTAAAAAGGCCGTAATATCCAGCTGAACGGTCTGGTTATAGGTACATTGAGCAACTGACTGAAATGCCTCAAAATGTTCTTTACGATGCCATTGGGATATATCAACGGTGGTATATCCAGTGATTTTTTTCTCCATTTTAGCTTCCTTAGCTCCTGAAAATCTCGATAACTCAAAAAATACGCCCGGTAGTGATCTTATTTCATTATGGTGAAAGTTGGAACCTCTTACGTGCCGATCAGATTAAAACGAAAGGCCCAGTCTTTCGACTGAGCCTTTCGTTTTATTTGACCATGTTGGTATGATTTAAATTAATACGACTCACTATAGGGTCAGTGCGGCCGCGACTTCAAGTCACGTGAATTCCAAGCTTCGGATCCCACTGTGCTGGAAAGACGCAGTCCCCAGTCCTTGTTCAGCATGTTGAGGAAGTTGGAAATATCAGCACTGAACTGGAGTGTTGCCCTTCTTGAACCGATATTGGTGAATACATCCTGTAAGAATTTAAAGTCAACCTTATGATAGAAAGGATATAATACTGCGTTCCTTTCAGCAACCTGTCCTTTGTGTTTGCTCAGGTATTTATCCTGGTCAATGAAAGCGAAGAAAGCATCGCTTTGCTGCTGTGCTGTATAAGTAACAGCAGTAGCGCCGGAACCAACTGTCAATGGGATGAAAGTGATCTCGCCTGGGTTCCTTGGAATATACATCAGGTCAGAGCTGTTACCGTCGTAGTTGATATCAGCAGTGTTGCTGAAGCCAGCCGGAGCAGTACCACCGGCAGCGCCATAGATATAGCTGAAGCGGCCGCCCTGTTGCTGCGAACCATCATACAATAAAGAGAGGGTAGTACCCAGGTGCTTGATGAACTCTCTCCTGTAAGAGAATGTTCCAATGATACGGTGTGGTATTGCAAAAGAAGAATAAGACAATTCTTTGGTGTTCTGTGTACCGCTGGTATTATTGAACTGCCATGTTGAAGCGGCGGTTGAACCCGGGTTAGCAGTAACATCCATAGCCATGCTGTAGGTATAGGCGAGCGATGCATAGAAACCTTTGCTGAATGATTTTGATAATTGTGCAGTGAAAGAGAATGATCCGCCTGCATTGTTATTTTCCAGCACGATCGCAGTTGAATAAGCATTGTACAACCTGCGTGTTGAAGTGGTTGTGTTGGCAAAGCTTGGCCTGCTTGATCCGCCCAGGTTAACTGTTGAAGTAGGCGTAAGTTCATTGGCATTACGCATTACGGTTGCATTCAGGTCCTTGGAATAAAGAACGTCTGCTGAGAATGTCCATCCTTTACCGATCTTCTTGTCAACACCTATATTGGTCCTCCAAACCTGGGGGAACTTATATTTCGGATCGATCATAACAAAACCACCTGAATTGGGAGCAGGGGCAGGGGCAGTGAATAAAGAAGCCCATGCTTTGGGATCAGGATTGAAAGTGATCTGTGCAAGCTGCGCAGCATTGGCTACAACACTTACCTGGTACATACCACTATTGGTTGGCATATTGGTCAGGTAAACAAACGGTATCCTTCCGGTGAATACACCGCTACCAGCACGGATGATCATTGATTTATCTCCGAACATATCCCAGCGTACATTGATCCTTGGTGAATAATAGAAAGTTGCTTTTGGCCATTGGCCGGTTGAATAATGTGTTGGAACACCATACCTGTCAGGGAAGGAAAGCGCTGTTACAGCAGGATTTTCCAAAGGTTGCTCTGGATAGATAGGCCTGTCCAAACGAAGACCGAGGATCAGTTTTAACCTTGGGTTAAAGTTGATCTCATCCTGTGCATATACACCCAGCTGGCCGATCTTCATTTCTGCAGAATAAACTGCATCCTGTCCGGGTATCCTTGAGTAAGTGTATGCAAAACCTATCGGGTGAGTACCGGGTGTCATGAATTCATCCAGAGAACCAAAAGCATAATAGCTTTGTGAACCAGGCATGAACATATTACCAACATACTGGTATTCGTAAGTTCCACCCAATGTTACAGTGTGCTTACCCCTGTAGATATTGAAGTTCTCAGTGATGTTATAAATGTCATTCTTTACGTCATTGTTGTTAGAGAAGTTCTCCTGTCCGGCACTCATATAGTTTTGTTTGGCACCGCCTGCATAAGTAGCTTGTACACCGCTCTTGGTTGGGTCGCCCATGATATCGATGAATGGGAAAACACCACCCGGTGTAGACCTTGTAGTGCGGATCTTGGTAACTGTTGCAATGATCTGGTTAGAGAATTTACCCTTCCAGTTACTGTTGATTTCCAGTGCACCTGTTCTTACCTGGTCGTGGAAACTATACTGAGAATTGGCAAAAGACATGGCGCTGGTACCAAACCTTGGGTTAGCGGTCCATGTATTGGGGCCACCACTGTTGGCTCCGTTGGGAGTACTGTTCGACATCAGTTTGTCATCATCACCCACCATTTCGCTATACTTCAATGTAAGTTTGTGAGTGGTATTGATGTTCCAGTCGATACGGCCGAGTATCTTATAGTTCTTGATGTTGGCATTTGGCAAACCATCAGAAGAACCTGTCTCGTAACCATATTTGCTGGCAAGATAACTGGAGAATTTATTCAGTGAATCGATCTTCACCTGGGAAACGTTACCTGTTCCGGAACCTCCTGTTGGAGTGAATGATGTTAATGGCGGAGCAACTCTTTTTTCTGTCTCTGCATTTACAAAGAAGAATAATTTGTTCTTGATGATGGGCCCGCCAACGCTTCCGCCGTATACCGTGCTTTTAGAATCAGGTTGTGTTGGCAGTTTGATATCACCAACATGCGTTCCTACAAAGCTCTGGTCTTTATAATAACCATAAACAGTTGCCTTGAACATATTGCTTCCGCTTTTGGTAATAGCGGCAATATTCGCACCTGTAAAGTTTGATTGCCTTACATCCGCAGGAGCAATGTTCACGCTCACTTCTTCGATCGCATCAAGAGAGATCGGCTGGCTGTTACCACCAGGCAACGGGTCTGTGCTCAGACCGAAGTTATTGTTAAGGTTAGCACCGTCGACAGTGAGGTTATTATACCTTCCGTCCCTTCCGGCGATATTGTTACCGTTTGCCTGTGGGGTAAGACGGGTGAAATCCGTGATGTTACGGGTAATGGTAGGCAGGGTCTGTATCTGGCGCTGTCCCACGTTGGTGGAAGTACCGGTTTTGATATTTGCCGCCGCCCTGCCGCCTGATACAACTACCTCGCTGAGCGTAGTGCTTGATGGCTGCATGGTGAGGTTAATGTTGTAGTCATCTCCCAGCGTAAGGACGATATCAGAAATATCCTGCCTTTTCATGCCTGTGAATACAATACTAACATTATAGGGCCCACCTGGTTTAAGGTTGGGTAATGTGAAAGCCCCGCTTTTTGTTGAAATGGTTTCGTATCTGCTGCCAGATGGCACATGTATCGCTGTAATTGTCGCTCCCGCAAGTGCGCCACCGCCAGTCTGTTTAACACTACCGGAGATACTACTGGTAGTTACCTGCGCCTCCAGCAAAGCCGGAATTGCGAACAAAGTGATTAGTAATGGTAAAATTTTCTTGAAATTCATATTAGTTTGGTTTTACGACGACAAAGAAAGTGAAAAAATGGCTAATTATGGTCACTTTTATTAACAAATTGTATTATTAAAATGTTAGGCAGCAATACTTCATTTTTAGCTGCATATACCTGCAAAATCAAGAAAATTCCGGATGGCCTGAAATTGCCGCCAAATGCGGGTCTTTATTTATTTAACCTTGCAGGATTTTCAGTATGTGTAAAGACAACGTTTTACTGCAAAAATCCGTTTGGTTTGTGAGCACAGCAGGATCAAAGAATTACCAATACCGCAAACTGAAAAAATCAAATCTTGTTAACTTTGCCAAACAAATACAATATATGTTAGATAGTATTGAAAGTGCCATTGAAGATATTAAGAAAGGTAAGCTTATAATTGTTGTTGATGATGAGGATAGGGAGAACGAAGGTGATTTTATTACGGCCGCAGATAATGTTACTCCCGAAGTAATAAACTTCATGAGCATGCATGGAAGAGGGCTGATCTGTGCCCCGCTCAGCGAGGAAAGATGCGATGAGTTGCAATTACAACCCATGGTGAGCAATAATACCTCCCTGCACGAAACCGCATTTACAGTGAGCATCGACCTGCTGGGACATGGATGTACAACGGGGATCTCCGCTTCTGACCGCTCTAAGACAATACAGGCATTGGTAGATCCTGATACCAAACCCGAAGACCTTGGCCGTCCAGGTCATATTTTTCCACTACGTGCAAAAAAGGGAGGAGTATTAAGACGTTCAGGTCACACAGAAGCCACCATTGATATGGCAAGACTAGCTGGTTTTGCACCTGCAGGCGTACTGGTGGAGATCATGAACGAGGATGGAACGATGGCACGTCTTCCTCAACTAAAAGAGATCGCCAAAAAATTTGACCTCAAACTTATTTCCATAAAAGACCTGATTGAATACAGGCTGAGAACGGAGACACTTATCAAAGAAGAAGTACGGGTGCAGTTACCTACAAAGTATGGAGTATTTGAACTCGTTGCCTTTGAACAGCTGAATACTGGTGAGATACACATGGCATTGAAGAAGGGTGAATGGAAAAAAGATGAACCCGTATTAGTAAGAGTGCATAGTAGTTGCATGACGGGAGATATACTCGGATCACTTCGCTGTGACTGCGGCGATCAATTGCACCATGCGATGAAAATGGTGGAAGATGCAGGCAAAGGTGTTGTATTGTATATGAACCAGGAAGGCCGCGGCATTGGGTTGCTGAACAAACTGAAAGCATATAAATTACAGGAGCAGGGGAGAGACACCGTTGAGGCAAATCTCGAACTGGGATTCGATATGGATGAAAGGGATTATGGCGTTGGAGCACAGATACTGAGGCATCTTGGTGTAACAAAGATGAAACTGATGAGCAATAATCCACGCAAACGTGCAGGCCTGCTTGGTTACGGGCTGGAAGTAGTTGATAATGTCGCCATCGAAATAAAATCAAACCCACACAACGAAAAATACCTCAAAACAAAAAGGGATAAACTGGGACACGAGATACTGAACGGGCAATAAGTAGTAAGTAATAAGTTGTAAGTTTTAAGTTGTAAGTAGTAAGTACCTCACTTAAAACTTATAACTTATAACTCCTTAATTCGTTCCATTTGTATTATTTGCTTCCTTTTTAAGGGCCCGCTTTCTTTTCTTTTCTTCGCTGGGTGCAAAGATGTCGGAGAATTTATCAAAGTCCTTACGGTAAGAAAGTTTAACACCCGACCTGTTCCTCTGTCCCTGTGTGAGATCAACACTGGTGCGGTTGAATCCAATCACTTTCAATGAGCCGTCATTGTTCAGCGACCATTCTATATTGATGTCCGGTGTAAGCAATCCTCTTTTATTCAGCGTTGCATAAGGATTGTTGTAATCGAGATTACCACCTATCAACACAACAAGACGGCTGCTTAAAATTATTTTGAATCCTGCGCTTACATTTCCCTGCAGTATCGCAGCCTTGTTCTGCAGGTCAAAACTGGAACTGATATCGAAATAGGTTGATACCGCTCCATTGGTAGCTCTTTCCAGTTCTTTGTTGAAAAGATTCGTTAGCCATCCTGATACAATACCACCAATGGTGCTGGTTGCAAGGCCGATCGTATTTCCTCCTGTCAAAAATCCCTGGTTCTCAGAAGAGATAAATGAATTGAACAGGAGCAGGCTTGCCACCTGTTTGTTGGTCTCATCGGGATCGTTTTTGATATCCTCCAGCCTGTTCAGGGCAACAAGATTATTATTTACTTCACTGCCCTGGGGGAATTGAAAGTCAAAACTTATATCCGGTTTATTCAGTATTCCCCTGAGGTGCGCAATGATAGTCACATTCTCTTTTTGTTTGGTATAAGAGCTCAGGTTACTGAGATCGACCCTTCGTGCCAGGTATTCGGCATCAATATTTATTTGCGCCAGGTATGGATCTCCGTTCCAGTTAATAGAACCATTCTTGATCGTAAAATATTTTTTGAGGAAGGTTTGAAAATTGAATGTGTACTGCCCATCTGTGATATCATATTTACCTCTTATCGTCAACGGTTCTCTTGTTCCAACACGAATGTTCAACAAGCCGTTGCCTCTTCCCTTAATGATATCGCCGGTGGTTTCATCCAGTATCACATCGATCTTGCAGGCAGGGTTGGCGGTAAGGGCCATATTCACCAGCATGTTCGATTCTTTTTTCGCTTTCAGCTCATCTTCCATCTTGCTACCGTACTGTATGAAATCAATATAGTCGATCTTGCCGATCTCCTTGCTGTTACCTGTTGGAATAAAAATATGGCTGCTGTCGGTGAGTGATGGTTCACCTGTGATATTCATGCGCATGTCGGTAATGGGGCCGTTCAGCGTCATCACAGCCTTGCCGATCACTTTACCATAGAACTGGCTGTTGTCTTTCCTCGTCGTATTCAGTACCAGCATCTTTGGGGTCTCCACACGTATGTTATCAAAATTCCAGTCCTGGAATCCCCTGTGTTGCATCTTGCCGCTGGCAATACCTGTATTGTTCAATGTATCCCTTAACTGCAGCGTGCCAAGATCGATCTCATCGGGATTAAAGATGATCGTTTCATTGGTGAAATTATATTTACACTGGGTGTATTTTACTTTTAATGCCCCTTCTGTTACCGTAACACTCCCGGTAAGATAAGGATGGCTCTTGCCGCCGCTTACCTTCAAAGTGCTGTTGGCATTTCCTTTCATATCGCTGAAGATGGTACCGAGATAATTTTCAAGGATACTGATGTCAAAACGATCAGCGAGAAAAGCGATATCCATCTGGTTGGCGGAAGAATCTTTGTAATTATAACTTCCATCGATGTTGAATTTATATAACTCACCATCGGCATTCGCTTTGACTTGTATCTGCCCTGTTGTTGTATTCACCTCACCCTTTGCATTTACTTTGCCGATCTTTTTATTGTCAAGCGTGAATTCATCTGCCGTTGCATCATATTCTATTATTTGCTTGCCAAACGGGTCCTTTAATTTGAAGGTACCTGTTACAATACCTTCCAGCCTCGGCTGCTTCATGAACAAAGGCGTAAAATCATTTATGTTCACCTTCTTTAATTTGGCAACAAGATTTGTATGATCGGTAAGTTCATCAAGCTCTGTAGATATCACGATCTCCTGGTCGTCTTGCGTAAACCTTACATCGCTCGCCTCAATATATGATTTGCGTAAGGTGATCTCACCATCTTTGGCAAGGTTCCATTTTTTATCATTAAGGATGAAGGTGGAGGGGAAGAAATGGAGATTCACACCGTCAGACAAAGTCTGCATCCTGGCATTCAGTTGTGCATCGCTCAGTGTTTTACTGGCGCTGGTAGTGATCTGTATATTGGAAATATCATTCTTCGAACTAAAGATCAGTTTGGTATTGGGAAAATGAAGACTGTCTGTTATAGATATATCGCTTACAGATACAGTTGAATTAAGACTGTCAAGATTTCCCTTTGCCACCAGGTTGATATTGGCGAACCTCTTCCCATCATAGCTGAACTCAGGCACATCGGCATTGATGGAAAATTCATTTTTTGCTAGCTTGAGGTTACCGGAGAAAACGGAATTATCAAAGCCGCTTAATTTCTTATCCAGCAGGTGAGCAAATTCATCCACCTTTCTTGTTTTGATCAGGAAAGAAAAATCCTGGTCGCTGATATCGTGCGAAGGTTTTTTGATATAAGCAGGATAATACCGGTTCAGGAACACTTTAAAAGCATCAGGCAATTCCAGTATCTTGAATTTACCGGTAAGTGTTCCGTCGATCTCGTTAGACCGTATAGTAAGATTCTTATTGCCATTCTCATCCAGGAATGATCTCAACGCCAGTGAATCGAAAGACATTCTTGTGCTGTCATGCATCAAAGAAGCATTATACACTTTTGCAGTACCTAAAAAGTTATCGATGTTATTGCCCACAAAATCGAGGTTGAGCAATCCTGATAGCGTAAAATTCTCTTTCGTAAGTTTTAACTGTTGCAGGTTGGCCATCTGAAGGTCGGCATCAAAGCTGTACTTCGTAGTATCGCCGAGCAGGCTCACAGAACCATTCAGGTTTTTGATCTTTAAATTGGGATCGTCGATATCGAGATGGCCTTTGAACAAATTCTGCACAAAGGTTCCATTCACAGTAATGTTATGGTAAGTATAGTTGGAGAATTCAAGCTGGTGGATCTTGCCATCAAAATCAGCATTCAGGTTCTTAATATTAAACCCGGTGCCTTTCACCTTTCCATCCAGCGCTACCATACCCAACTGGTTATTATTAAAGAAGCGGCCCAGGTTAAATCCCCCGGAAGATATCTTACCCGAATAAGTGGCAGGGCTATTCTCCGGCAGCTTCATGTTGATATCTGCATTCAGGTTGCCCAGGCTTGTATTGATATTACCGAAGGCAACAAAGTCTTTGATAAAACCGGTGAAGGTTCCCCTGAAGCGCACATTACCCAGCTCTCTTAACTGAGGTTGCCGCACATTCTTTAATTCCGGTACCAATGTTACAAGGTCATTGTAGTTTGTCTGGAGGTCATTCGATTTAAAGTCGATGAAGGTATTGTATATATCAGGCAATCCTTTGAGTGTGATATCACCGTCAACGATGGTATTACCGCTTTTGATCACCATGTTCTTTGCACCCAGGTTGTCGATCGTTCCTTTTGAATTTCCTTTTACATAGAATTTGCGTTTCCATGTTTTCAGTTTGGGGGCGAAGATGGCGAGGTCATCACTGTCAACTTCGGTATCGGTAAAATTCCCTTCCAGTGTAACGTTGTGCAGGAAGCTGCTCAGGTCATCATTGAGATCCTTGTAACGCATCACAAAGTAGTTGCCTATTTTGCTCCTGTTCGTTTCCAGCGCAAGATCCCTGAACTCCATCTGGTCAGGCGTGAATTTAACTTTCGCCTGTATGTTCTTTATCTCGAGTCCGCTTTGTTCTTTGGCGCTGAGTTTAAGATCAGTGGTCAGTGTATCATTGATGAACAATACATTTTTGAGGTTGCCCGATATTTTGGTAAATGCAATATGCTGCCCGTCGAAGCGGTCGGTATATCGGGCACGCAATGTTTCCTTTTCATTATAAAAGCTTGCATTGTTAATGTCGATATTCTTTATACTCACCATCCATCCGCCGGTATTCCATTGTAGGGCGGAGAGTACGGGTATCTTTGGAACAATACCCCTTAGATCTGTTATATCAGTTTTAGGCCTGGTGCCCGTATAATTCGATTGTGAAAATAAAGGAGCATCCAGCTTCAGGTTGGAGACATAGATCTGCTTCTTATTAAAGTTCACTGTATCTGCAGTAAGGTCGAGCTTCTGTATTCCCACTTTCATATCGGTGCCGATCCATTTATCGGACTTATTGAAAAGCACATTCTCCAGTTCGATCACTTTAAGATCGAAAGCGATATTGTTCCTTGAGTTCGTATCTTTTTTAGGGGCGGAGAAATAATCAATGAGGAACTGGTAGTTCCAGATGGAATCGGTCCGGTTCACATTTACAACTGCATCGGTCAGCCCAACATATTTTAAGGTGGGATTATCTTTAAAAAAGAACCAGTCGGTGATATTCACCCTTGCTTCACCGGCATAAATGAGGGTATCTTTTTTCTGGTCCTGGATAAGCACGCCTTTGAGCGAGAGCCTGTCGAAAAAACTGAAATCGATATGCCTGACTGATACCTTCGTTTTAAGGTTCTTTGAAAGCCTTGAGGTAACGCCCGATATCAGCCAGTTTTGAACCGGTGTAATGTGAAGGATACCCCAGACAAAGATCATCAGCATCAGCATGGAAAGGAAGAACCAGATCTTTTGTTTTTTCCTGCGGAAAACATAGATCCATGCGGCTGCCCATCCGAGGATAAGGGCAAAAAAAAGCCAGTTGGAATAACTGTTGAAAATGTAGATGAATATAATAGCAAGCAGGAACCAGAATACCAGTGCAAGAAGAGCCCATTTGGATATGGTAAGGAATCTGCTCAGGGTTAATATATTATATGTAAAAGTAGTTAATCGGGCTCTACAGGCAAATTCAGTACCAAACTTTAAAAAAATTTTAGAAGTGTTGGGAGGGGTTCATGATACAGCAAAATCTTAACCTTTTGCTTTCATTTGCCGGTTGAACTGATCGGAATGCCCCTTTGGAATGGAAAGGTTTTGCCAGTCTTTATTCTTAATAAGCCGGCCGATGTAGACGATCTGTCCCACGTGATAGGGGTAATGCGCCAGTTGCCGGTTGATGGCATCAACTACCGACAATGCTTCGCTGCGGATATAGATGGTTTTTGAAAGGTCTTCCCCTGTCAGTGAACGTAATGTACCCAGGCAGCAGTTCCATCCCTTTTCCCAGAGGTCCATCAGATCCTGCCTTGTCAAATGCTGGTCTTCAAATTCAGTATCGCGGTTTCGCCATTCCTTTTCGCCATCGGTTGTCAGGAAATCAGTGAAGCGGCTGAGCATATTCCCGGCCATATGCTGTATGATCAGAGCAATGCTGTTGCTTTCTTCATTAGGTTGATAATGGAAGTCTGCATCTGTTAACTGGCTGAATGTTTTATCGCCGAGTTCTTTATAATATTTCAGTCGTTTGATAACGGATTGAAGAAAATTATTTGCGAGGTCCATAATTATAAAAAATGTTTTAATAAAGCGATCAATATCGAAACAATACTACTAATAATGAGGAGAATATTTGATTGATAAAAACATTTGAATCCCATTCCAAGCAGGCTTGGATCAGGTCTTTCAAAAGAGGCATTGATGAAACGGTATCCCTTTACAATGAGAACATAGCCATAGGTATTCATTGCCAGTAATATGATATCGATCACCGGCAGGATACGGTAATTATAGATCGCCATTGTTCCCTGTGGTTCTATTTTTATGAACTCATACAGGTCCCAAAGAATGGCAAGTGTATAAAGGATCCAAAGTATGAGAGCCGTTTTGGCTAAAGTGACATTGCGCCTGACAATTGTCCTGTTGACGCTTTCGATAAAACTATTTGTGATCAGGTCTTCCTGCATAATGAATCATCATTTACTTATTACCCTATTTAACTGTACATACTCATACTTCAAAATCCTCTTGCATCATCATCACCACGCTTGTCACCAACGGCAATGATCTTCCTGTTCTTTACCTGTATCAGTTCTGTTCTGCCGATCGGGTCTCTTGGTTTGACCTTATATCCCATTGCTTCCATTTGCTCCTTCACTGCCAAAGGAAAATCTTTTTCTATGTAAAGTGAATCGGGCAGCCACTGGTGATGAAACTTTGGCATATTGACGGCATCATTGGCATCAAGATCAAATTCCAGCATGTTCACGAGTGTCTGGAAAACGCTGGTGGGGATTGTTGTGCCACCGGGAGTTCCTACTACCAGGTAGGGTGAGCCATTCTTCAATACCAGTGTTGGCGTCATGCTGCTGAGCATTCTTTTGTTGGGAGCGATCGCATTCTTTTCATTGCCTAATGCACCATACATATTCGGCACACCGGGCTTCACACTAAAATCGTCCATCTCATTATTTAAAAGAAAACCTGCTCCCGAAACAACCGTCCTGCTGCCGTAACCGCCATTCAATGTGGTTGTCACTGCCACAGCATTTCCTTTGTTATCAATAACACTCAGGTGTGTGGTCTCCTCGCTTTCATGAATGGTACCGGCAATGGTTGTTTTACTGTTGCCCGCTTTGGCAGGATCATAATCCTTCATCCGTTCTTTCAAGTAAGCATCACTCACCAGGGTCTTCACCGGCACTTTTACAAAATCAGGATCCCCCAAAAACTCGGCCCGGTCTGCATATGACCTTCGTTCTACTTCTGTCATCAGCTGGACTGCTCCGGGACTATGAAATTTCATCCCGGCAATATTCTTTTGTTCGATCATCTTCAGCATCTGCTCTACGATGATGCCTCCGCTGCTTGGTAATGGCATCGAAATGATGCGGTAGCCTTTGTAATCAAAATCAAGTGGAGCTCTTTCTTTAGCCTGGTAACTCTTCAGGTCTTCCAGCGTGATGATCCCTTTCCCTTTCTGCATTTCGGCAACGATGAGTCTTGCTGTCTCTCCTTCATAAAACCCTTTTTGGCCTTTATCACGGATGCGTTTTAAAGTATTGGCAAGATCTTTTTGTATCAGTGTATCTCCTGCTTTCCATTCGCCATCTTTTACAAAGGCAACAGGAGAGGTATTCAACTCCAGGAATTCTTTTTTATAATAATTGAAAGATCTTGCCTGTGAAGCAGTGATCACAAATCCTTTTTCTGCAAGATCAATAGCTGGCTGGACCAGTTTTTTAAAAGGAAGGCTTGCATATTTCATACTTGCAAAAATGCCGGCAATGGTACCCGGCACACCTGCTGCCAGGTGTCCATCCTGTGAAAGATGCAATTGTGCTACTCCATCCTTATCCAGGTACATGTCCCTGCTCGCATGGGAGGGAGCCTTCTCTCTATAATCGATCGTGATATTCTTTCCAGTCTTTAAATGTGCTACCAAAAATCCACCACCACCGATATTGCCTGCACCCGGGTAAACCACAGCCAGCGCCAATTGTGTGGCAATGGCCGCATCAACCGCATTGCCACCCTGCTGCAGTATGCTCAGTCCCGCCATGCTTGCCAATGGATGTGCTGAAACAACAGCGCCTTTGTCGCAGGTAATGTTTTTCTGAACAGTGTAATTGAATGCATCCTGGTTTTGTGCGAATGCACTAAAAGTTAAAGTTGTGGTAAGTGTGGATAAGGACAGTATTTTGAAAAAGGACATTCTTTTATCTTTTTATCGAATTTACTTTATTGTATTCATATTTGGATAAGTGGATGAGATAAGTCACCTGCTTTCTTTATTTTCACATAATAATCATTTTGAAATGAGAATCAAACCAGTTTTATTTATCCTTGTAATACTAAGCAACAGCATATTTGCACAGGTAAAATCCCCGGACGAATTTTTGGGTTACCCGCTGGGTACCCGTTTTACCCCTCACTATAAGATCGTGAATTATTTCAACCAGGCTGCCACCTCCATGCCGCAGATGATGAAACTGGAAAAATATGGCGAGACCAATGAAGGCAGGGACCTTTTATTGGCCTGTGTCTCATCAGCAGAAAATATTTCCAGGATCGAAGAGATCAAGAAAAATAATTTAAGGCTGACAGGCATATTAAAAGATAAACCCGCCGACCTTAATGCTCCCGTGATCGTATGGCTGAGCTATAATGTACACGGCAATGAAGCGAGCTCATCCGAGGTATCGATGAAAGTATTGTATGAATTACTCAATCCAAATAATGCACAAACAAAAACGTGGTTGAAAAACACAGTTGTGCTGATCGATCCCTGCCTGAACCCGGATGGAAGAGACCGCTACGTGAACTGGGTAACGCAGATGACGGGTAAAACACCTGATGCAAATCCCGACAGCCGTGAGCATAGTGAGCCATGGCCCGGGGGAAGGGTGAACCATTATAACTTTGATCTTAACCGCGACTGGGCATGGCAGACACAGGTGGAGACACAGGGCCGCATGAGAAAATACAATGAATGGATGCCACAGATACATTGCGATTTCCATGAGCAGGGTTATAACAATCCATACTATTTTGCTCCTGCTGCGGAACCATTTCATGAAGTGATAACGCCCTGGCAGCGCCAGTTCCAGACAACGATCGGTAAGAACCACGCAAAATATTTCGACGCCAACGGCTGGCTTTATTTCACCAAAGAAGTGTTCGACCTGTTCTATCCAGCTTATGGTGATACTTATCCTATTTACAATGGCGCTATCGGCATGACATACGAACAGGCCGGACATAGCTCAGCAGGACTGGCCGTTGTAATGAACGACGGAGATACACTTACTTTAAAGGACAGGATCGCTCATCACTATACTACAAGCATCAGTACTATCGAGATCGCTTCTCAAAATGCGGGAAAGGTATTGAGTGAATTCAAAAAATATTTTGATGACGCAGGTACCAACGGGATCGGTGAATACAAAACCTATGTGATCACAGAAAATAACCCGGAAAAACTGCAGGTCTTGCAAAACTTTTTTGACAGGAACGGCATCCGTTATGGATCGGTGAGCGGTACTTCGGTGAAAGGCTATAATTATTTCAGCGGTAAAGAAGATGTTTTCTCGGCTTCCAATAGTTTGGCTGTAAGCGCTTATCAGCCTAAATCGGCGTTGGTAAAAGTTTTGTTCGAGCCCAAATCAAAACTGAGTGATTCTGTTACTTATGATATTACCGCCTGGAGCCTTCCATTCGTGTATGGTGTGCAAACCTATGCTGTGAAAGAAAAACTAAATGTGGGAAGTTACAGCAGCAAAAATGTAAACAATCATGTCTCAGCATCTGCATACGGTTACCTGGTGAATTACAATTCATTTGCTGATGCAAAATTTTTGGCAGCATTACTGGATGCAAAGATCAGGGTTCGGTTTGCAGAGAAGGATTTCAGTTACAATGGCAAAGCTTTTCAAAAAGGAACGCTGATCATTTTGAAAAAGGGCAATGAAGATAAATTGCAGCAGCTTTCCGATATGGCAGCTGCCGGTAGTGCAACGGTTACAGAAGTATCAGGCGGATTCATGGAAACAGGTTTCGATTTCGGAAGCGAGAAAGTGCATCTTATCAAAAGAACAAATGTTGCTTTGCTTACCGGCAGGGGTGTCAGTCCGAATGCTGCCGGCGAACTATGGCATTTATTTGAACAACAGCTGGATTATCCCATCACACTGATCAATGCAGAAGAAGTTAACGGATCTGCTTTAAAGAATATCGATGTACTGGTCATGCCCGATGGGAACTATAAGTTTTTAAAAGACAAGGATGCTGCCAATGAGATCAAGACCTGGGTGCAGCAGGGAGGAAAGATCGTTGCGCTTGAAGGCGCCGCATCTCAAATAGCAAAAGCAGACTGGGGCATAAAGATGAAAAAGGATGAAGAAGAGAAGGGCGATAAAAAAGATGATAAGAAGGATGACTATACAGACCTGAAGCGTTACGAGAACAGGGAGAGGGATGGCATTGTGAATAATATACCGGGCGCCATTTATAAAGTGGAACTGGATAACTCACATCCACTTGGTTTTGGTTATGCCAACGATTATTATTCACTCAAGCAAAGCAGTGACCTCTACGAATTCCTGAAAGACGGATGGAACGTGGGTGTGATAAAAAAAGAAAGCCAGGCTGCAGGCTTTGTGGGAAGCAAGACAAGAGAAAGGATAAAGAACGGTACTGTAATAGGCGTTCAGCCATTGGGTGCTGGTTCGATCGTATTTTTTGCCGACGATCCCATCTTCAGGAATTTTTGGGAGAATGGGAAGATGCTGATCGCCAATGCAGTTTTCCTGGTAGGACAATAAATCAATTAGTAATTAAGAATTAATAATTGGATCAACAAAAAATGTAAACGAAATGTTCAAAAAATTACTGCTCTCATTTTTAATTTTTAATTCTTCATTTTTAATTGCTGATGCACAGGCGCCAAGATCATATACGTCTTCTGAAATTCTTTTGCAATTGAAAAAACTGAATGTACTTGGCTCGGTCTTATATATCGCTGCACACCCGGATGATGAGAATACAAGATTACTTGCTTATCTCGCCAATGAAAAATTATACCGCACGGGGTATTTAAGTTTGACAAGAGGAGATGGGGGGCAAAACCTGATCGGTGATGAGCAGGGAGTTGACCTCGGACTCATCCGCACACAGGAGCTGCTTGCGGCCAGGCGCATCGATGGTGCAGAACAATTCTTCTCCCGTGCATTTGATTTTGGTTTTAGTAAAAGCCCTGAAGAAGCATTAAGGCTTTGGGGGCATGATAAAATATTGAGCGATGTAGTATGGGTGATCCGCAAATTCAAACCTGATGTGATCATCACAAGATTTCCTACAACAGGTGAAGGCGGGCATGGACATCATACTGCATCTGCGATACTTGCAGGTGAAGCATTCGATGCGGCAGCAGACCCGACAAAATTCCCGGAGCAGTTGAAACAAGGCGTTACCGTATGGCAGGCGAAGAGATTGTTATGGAATACTTTCAATTTTGGCGGAACAAACACACAAAGCAATGACCAGTTCAAACTCGACTGTGGTGATTATAATCCCGTGCTTGGAAAAAGCTACGGCGAGATCGCTGCATCGAGCAGGAGCCAGCACAAAAGCCAGGGCTTTGGCGTTCCGGCGCAAAGAGGAAGCGTGATCGAATATTTCAAAACGATAAAAGGATCTGCTCCTGCTAATGACCTCATGGAGAATGTCGATGTCAGCTGGAGCAGGGTGAATGATGTTGTATTGACTTCAACAGTTAATAAGATCATCGAAAAATATGACGTAGAGCATCCTGAAAGGTCCGTGGCTGCACTTGCCAAATTATATAAGACAGTAGAAGGCATAAATGATCCGTACTGGAAAGAACAAAAACTGAAGACGATCAGTGACCTCATCGAGAATGCAAGCGGTTTATTCATGGACGCCACTACCAATACACAGTATGCAGTGCAGGGAGACAGCCTGAGAATAAACCTGGTGGTGAACAACAGGTCCGGCGCCAATATTCTGAATGCCGATGCACATCTCAATGATGATTATGTGATCTTCGACCAGCTGAAGAAGAATGTGAACTCGGTAAAGAGCTATACCATGTTCATCAAACCCGATACAAAACCCACGCAGCCTTACTGGCTGGAGGCCCCGATGGACAAGGGAAGTTTTAATGTTACCGACCAGCAACTGATCGGAAGGGGAGAGAATGATCCATTCAGCGTGTTGTTCAGCATGATGATCGAAGGTGTGGAATTCAAATTCAGGAAACCCGTGCGCTATAAATATACCGATCCTGTTAAAGGAGAATTATACCAGCCATTATCCATTCTTCCTAAACTGGAGTTGAATTATGTGGGCAATGTTTTCCTGGGCATCAATAACAAACCTGTGGATGTGCGTACACATATTAGGTCAAACACCGCTGATGCATCTTCCTACTCGGTCACTAAACAAACATCTTCTAAAATAACCAATTCCAATAACCCTTATAATTTCCAGGGTGGGCTTACCAGCAAAGAAAACAATGAATCATCGGTTTTCACTTTTAATGTCGCCGATTCAAATTATATGGAAGAGATAAAGCTGCAGGCGAGCGATGCAAAGAATGTTTATGGCCGGTACCGGAAGGTCATTGACTATGATCATATCCCTTCCATCGTTTATTATCACGATGCAACAGCCAAATTATCCAAGATCGACCTGAAGACAGAAGGAAATTTTGTCGGATATATTCCCGGTGCCGGAGATAAGATACCAGAAGCGCTGGTAGCAATGGGGTATAAAGTGATCACACTTAAAGAAGCCGATATGACCGCTGCCAATCTTCGCCAGCTCGATGCGATCGTAACAGGCGTGAGGGCATACAATACCAATGATTGGATGAATAATGTGTATGATGAGTTGATGCAGTATGTGAATGAAGGCGGCGTATTGCTTGTCCAGTATAATACCAGCAACCAGATCGGCCCCGTAAGGGCGAAAATATCTCCCTATCCTTTTAATATCAGCCGCAACAGGATAACTGATGAAGAGGCCAAAGTGAATTTCCTTATTCCTGATCATCCTGCCCTGAACTATCCGAATAGGATAACGCAAAAGGATTTTGACGGCTGGATACAGGAGCGCAGCATCTATCATGCAGAGAATACGGATACAGCCTATAAAAAGATACTCAGTATGAAAGATCCAGGTGAAGGTGAGCAGGACGGAAGCCTGATCATTGCGAATTATGGAAAGGGAAGGTTTGTTTATACAGGCCTGGTCTTCTTCAGGGAATTGCCTGCAGGTGTACCGGGAGCATACAGGTTGTTTGCAAATTTAATTGCCAATAACAGGAGCAAGTATGTTAAGTAGGTATATAATGTACCATAAGTAAATAAAGTTATTACTGTCATGCTGAGGAACGAAGCATATCTCTTTTGTTAGCAAGATTCTTCGCTTTCGCTCAGAATGACAGATCACAAAAATGGAAGAGAACAGATCATATTGGAACAAATGGTACCTGGCTGTACTGCTGTTTTTGATCATACAGGTCATTATTTTTTATTGGATCACCATTGAATTCAAAAAATAATGAGTGCGATCGACTGGATCATATTGATTGTTACACTTACCGGCATCATCCTCTATGGTATCTATAAAAGCCGCACCACAAAAAACCTCGAAGGCTATTTCTTAAGCAACCGTGAACTGCCCTGGTATCTTGTACTCCTGAGTATCATGGGTACCCAGGCAAGCGCTATTACATTCCTTACAGGGCCCGGACAGGCTTACAGCGATGGTATGCGTTTCGTTCAATATTATTTTGGACTGCCGCTGGCAATGATCGTCATCTCTATATTCTTTGTACCGGTATTCTGCAAACTGAAAGTATATACCGCCTATGAGTTTTTAGAAAACCGCTTTGATGTAAAGACAAGAACATTCACTTCCTTTCTTTTCCTGATCTCGAGGGGCCTGAGCACGGGCATCAGTATCTATGCGCCTTCTATTGTGTTAAGCTCATTGATGGGCTGGAATATCTATTATACCAATCTTGTCATGGGTGGGTTGCTCATCATCTATACCATGAGTGGCGGAGCCAAAGCTGTTGCACATACACAGAAGCTGCAAATGATCATTGTATTTATTGCTTTGTTCCTGGTGGGATACCTGGCTGTAAAACTATTACCTGAAACAATTGGTTTCACTGGTGCATTGAAAAAAAGCGGTGAGATGGGCAAGATGAACATTATCACGACAGGCTTTACCGAAAAAGGTTTTGACTGGAAGGATAAGTATAATATCTGGAGCGGATTGATCGGAGGTTTCTTTTTGGCGCTGAGTTATTTTGGTACCGATCACAGCCAGGTGGGAAGATACCTCACTGCAAAGAATATTACTGAAAGCCGGAAAGGACTGCTCATCAATGGACTGGTAAAAGTGCCGATGCAGTTCTTTATTTTACTGATCGGCATATTGATCTTCTCCTTCTATCAATACAATAAAGCTCCTGTTTATTTTGATAAGGTAACACTGGCGGAAGCAAAACAAACAGCAAAAGCCGACTCATTGAACATGCTCGAAACCCAGTATGCCGGCGCTTTTGCACAGGGCAACGTGACAGAAGCCAATGCCATCAGGAAAACTTTTCGGGGCGTAATGGAAAGAGCATTGCCCGACCAGAAGCCGAACGATACCAACTATGTCTTTCTCTGGTTTGTAAAAGAGAATTTACCCGTGGGATTGATTGGATTGATCTTCGCCATCATATTTTTAGCAGCCTGGGGCAGTATTGCAGCTGCGCTTAATTCACTGGCTGCATGCACGGTAATAGATTTCCATAAAAAATTCTTTGTAAAGAAAGAAACTGCTTTCGAAGATTACAAGATATCACAATGGTACACGCTGGGGTGGGGAATATTCTCCATCATTATTTCCATGTTTGCCTATAATATCGGCAATAGCCTGATCGAAGCGGTCAATATCATCGGCTCATTGTTCTATGGTGTGATACTAGGGATATTCCTTGTTGCATTCGGGATGAAATTTATAAAAGGACATGCGGTATTCTATGCGGCGGTGATCTCAGAACTGCTGGTGATACTTATCTATAACATGGACATGATCTCTTTCTTATGGCTGAATGCCATTGGGGCGATACTGGTGGTAGTGCTTGCGGCCTTCTTACAACTCTTTATGAAAACGACGACGGACCACAGATCATAGACCATGGTCCATCGTCGATGGTCTATGGTCATTTGAGCGTCTTCTGCAGGTCCTGGTTTAGTTTCACATAGTCATCATTCTTTGCTTCTTTGGCAAGGTCCAAAGATTTTTTTGAGCTAGCCAGGGCGCCGGTATTATCGCCCATTTCTTTCTGGATCTTTGCCTTGTATATCCAGATCCAGTAAGCTTTATCATTAGCTTCAATTGCCTTGGTCACATTCTCCAGCGCCTTGGGGAGGTTTTTATCATATTCATTATAAAACTGGGCAGCCTGCCAATAAGGTTTTTTATCGGTTTGCATGGCTGCGTTGATCTGGGCCCTCATTTTGTCTTTGATGTTTGTCCTGATGGGAATAGATACACCTGTTTTTTCCCACATGATCTCCAGTGAACAGGTTTCGGGTTTTATATCCGCGAATTGCATAGTGAATGCTTCGATGCTGTTCTTCATTTTCATTGGTTCCACCTTAAAGCGTGCAATATCATCCGTCTCTTTATATCCTTCGGTGCCCCAGTTACTGATCCCTTTATTGATGATCACTTCCCATGCATCCACTCCGGGAATGGTATAAAGAACATAAGTACCGCTGTCGATCTTTTTCCCTCCCATCTCAACGGCATCGGAAAAAACTATTCGGGTCGCGGCATTGGCACCAGTACGCCAGAGTTTATTGAAAGGAACAAGGTCACCATATATCTTACGGCCTTTTGCTGTAGGCCTTGAATAAGTAAGTTCGATCGTACCCAGGCCAAAATCCTGTTTTATTGTTTGAGTAGATGAAGGAGCAGGCATCTTTACCTGCGCTGCACCCGAAAAAGAAAAGAGAGCAATCGCAATAGCTGGGAATAATATTTTTTTCATATCAGTAGTTTAGGCAGCTAAGTTACTGAATCAATAAATAAGGAGGGAAGTGTTTTAAAACTGAACTTTAACCCGGGCAGAAGTTTTCTTTCCTTTTTTCACCTTCCATTGAGGGCCTTGTTCGATGAGGCGTTTGGCTGCTTCATCATAATTGCTGCCGAGTGATTTGTCCACCCTGATATTGGTGATAGCACCGTCAGGATTTATGTCGAAAGAGATACCGACCTCGCCATGAAGCCCTTTTTGCAGCACATCATCAGGAATGTCGATATTGTTAGCGATATAGGTATTGTAATTTGCCCATCCATCTTTCGGTTCCGCATTCACGATCGAATCCATAGAGATGGAGGCTCTTGGAGTTCTTGTTAAGCTGCCTATGTCTTTGCGAGCATTCCTGTTTTTTACAGTCGCTTCATCTTCCAGCATCACGATCTTATTTTGTGCAAGGTCGCTGCGCAGGGTGATGGTCCTGGGAATATATCCCACCGACTTTACTTCAACAGTAATGATACTGTCTGATGATACCAGTCTGAAATTTCCCTTTACATCAGCATAGGTTCCGAAGTTATCGGTTTTAACAGAGATGTTTGAAAAGGGGAGAGGTGAATTATCGGCACCCACTACCTGGGCAATGAAACTCTTATTCAGGGGCAGGTCTTTTTTCTCTGCATTACCGCTTGCATTTTGTCGGTTGACAAAAGCATTATCCTGGACCTTTTCCAGTTTCGAAGATTCGTTGGCAACTGTAGCATTGTTATTAGCTGTTGGCGGAACAGGATTTAATGTTGGAGATACTGACGGCTGCTTTACCCTTCCCGGATCAGAAAGGCCTCTATCTGCACGGGCGATATCATCTGATTTTTCTCTTGAAGAAGGAACGATTGCAATGGCCTGTTCCGGTTTTGTGGGAATGGTCACCTGTTGATCTGGAACTGTGACTGTAGTTTTTTCATTTTTTATTTCCGGGGTTGAAACAATTGCTTTTTGACCTGATGTTTCAGCAGTAGTGTCTTTTGCGTTGCCTGTAACAGGGGTTGTCGTTATTTTTTCTGCTATCTGTCCGCCAGGTTTATCTGTTGAATTATTTTTCGTGAGGGTATAAGTGAGTGCAGCACCGGCGCCTATCAACAATACAGCGGCTGCCGTTTTCCACCACCTGCTGCCTGTTCTGTGCATCGGCACCACTTTGGCTTCTGTTCCTGATTCGGATACCTGCCTGCGGATGGCGGCGAGCGTACTATTCCAGTTCTTCTCTTTCATTCCCTCGTAGCCCTCCATGGCTTCAGCCAGGAAAGGATCATCGAGTGCTGCCCTTTCCATTTCGTGCATTTGGGCCGGTGAAAGTTTCCCTTCGAGATATTGCTGTATATCTCCCGCTGTGTATACCTTATTTTGATTATGATCGCTCATTATTGCCAGGTCTTTTGAGGTTCCCTTCGATACAGATCTTCAGGTTTCGTTTTCCGTTCTGAATATAGCTCCTTACTTTATTCCAGTCATAGCCCGTTATGGCGGCTATTTCATTGTAACATTTGTTCTCCAGGTAGAACAATCTCACCGTTTGTTTCTGCTCTTCAGGTAGTTTGTCCAAACATTGCTCTAATTTCTTAAAATTTTCTTCTTTTTCCAACGCTTCGCCATTCAGATGCATAATTGGTTCAGAATACATAAACCCGGCATTAAATTCTGTGGTCTTTAAATTCCGGGGGCTTCTCAGCTGCATCAGGCAATAATTCCGTGCCAAAACGCCCAGCCAGCCTTTAAAATTATCTACTTCATGCTGCTTCAATTTCCGGTTCAGTTCCTGGAATATTTCCATTACAGCGTCACGGGCCTGTTCTCCATCCCTGAAATATTTCAGGCACACACCAAATACAAGGTCCATGTAGCGCTGGTATAAAATGCTGATATAATTGATATCACCCGTATTTTTAAAAGAGGCGATCAGTTCTTTATCGGAGGAGGGGTCGGGTGATATGTTTTTTAAGAAAGCCAATCGGGGATTTTTGCAGTTAATGAGGTAATTTAATCATCCTTATTCAAAATATACCTTAACGGTTTGATAAAAAAGGCGACTGTTCATATACTGGCTTTGCTGAAGTTGCTTTTCGGCATAATTCTGAAGGCCTAATAGTCCGGCAGCATTGCCCTTGTTAATGGCTATTTCAAGGTATCCTGCTGAATTGAACAAGGCAAGTTTTTCTCCTTCATTCACGTCGGCATAGGTCTCACTTATCCTGTCTATCACTTCGTCTCTTTTAAAAACGATTTTGAAGCTGCGTCCCTTTCTTTGCTCCTCAAATTCTTCCTTGCTGATGTTGACGATCACGTTCTCAAAATTATCTATAAAAATGATCTGTCCTTCTATCCAGTTATTGCCAAGCATAGGCCTTAGTGGATTTTTTACACGGATAGATACACTCTTATCACCAAGTTCCCCGATCATTTTACCAGCCCCTAATCCTGCAAATGCAGTTGCAAAAACCGTGGTGCAGTAAATGGTATTCTTTTGTTGTGTTTTGTCAAGTGTGAGTGCTACTACTTTTTGCGGTACCTCTTCCAGGATCATTGTCAGTAATCCATTATCGGCACAACCGATAAAATGGCCGTTGTGTTCGGCCAGCAACATATGATCGGGCTTTTCATCAAAAAGGTTAACGAGTATGAGGTGAAAAGTGCCGGCAGGGAAATTTTTGATCGCATTCCTGCATACATAAGCAGCCTGGGGGTAATTAAAAGGAGATATATGGTGTGTGATATCAACAAGGCTGAAATTGCCGCTGCCCTGCAATAATTGTCCCTTTACCGCACCAATGAGAAAATCCTGGTGGCCAATATCAGATGTTAGCGTTAGTAAAGGCATTTATTAAATCGTTGATCTGTTAATTGGTTAATCAGTTTTAAAAATTATATGATTAACGTACCAGTTCTCCATTTTTAAAAAAGAATTTCCGGACAAATTTATCTGCCAGTGAAGGGAAGAATCTGTTCATGAATACGGTTCGTTTTCCTGTGAATGTTAGTACAAGGGTTCTTTTCTTTTTTTCGATCGCTTTTAAAATATAACGTGCACATCTTTCTGAGCTCATCATCCTGCCTTCATCCATCGGGCTTTCACCCTGTGATTGCCCCTTTTTATTCAGCGCTGCATTGCGGATATTGGAGGCTGTAAAACCAGGACAGACCCACATCACGTTCACAGAGCTGTTCATTAATTCGGTTCGTATCGCTTCCAGGAAACCATGCATCGCAAATTTGCTGGCAGAATAGCCACTTCTTCCAGGCAAACCGCGATAACCTGCAATGGAAGAAACACCAACAATAGTTCCCTTGCGTGCAATGATCGAATCGAGTGCAAGCTTGGTACAATAAACCGTTCCGGAAAAATTAATCCCCATCACTCTTTGTATCACATCTATTTCGAGGTCCTGCAATGTAGCCCGCATGGAGATGCCCGCATTATTGATCAGGATATCAATTCCGCCAAATACCTGGATAGTTGAATCGATAAAATTTTTGCAATCGTTAAAATTGCTCACGTCAGCAACAATGGTGTGGAGATGTTTCCCCGAATGCAGCAGCTGGAGGTCGTATAATTTTTCATGGTTGCGTGCGCAGGTGGCCACTTTGGCTCCCAGGGTGAGCAATTCGTCTACCAGGGCCTTGCCGATGCCGTCGCTTCCACCGGTTATTGCCACCACCTTGTTCCTGAAGAAATCTGTCATAAAAAATTATTGACAAAAATAGGTGAGTTCTCCCGCTGTTCGTAAACAAAATTGATATTCAAATTAGTGAATTGGGGAAAAACTTTCAGCAAATAATTTGAAGCAAAGCGTTTTTGCCTTATTTTTGCACTCCGTTTGAAAAAACGGTCAGGCTGATTTGGTAGCTCAGTTGGTAGAGCAATACACTTTTAATGTATGGGTCCTGGGTTCGAGTCCCAGCCAGATCACAAAAAATCTCCGGAAATGTAGTTAAAACGCTTAGATCAGTTGATTTAAGCGTTTTTATTTCCGGGCAACCCAAACTGATCTTTTTGGTTCATTCTTGCGATTACCTGTCCCGTTCCTTCCCAACAGAAATTTTCTTTAAAAAAATTGTGTAACTCAAAAGTTACTTATAAGTTTGTGTAACTTAAAAGTTACATAATATGCAAAAAGAGATCAAACACACCTGGCATTTTGATCAATCACCGGAAGAAGTATGGGAATATCTAACTAAACCGGAATTATTGGAACAATGGCTGATGAAAACAAACTTTCAGCCGATCGTTGGTCGCAAATTCTACTTTATTGGAGAGTGCAATGATGATGGTAAAGTAGCCGCTCATTGCGAAGTACTGGAAATAAAACCCCCTGTTCAACTTTCGTATTCCTGGCAAACCAATTCATTGAAAGATGATAAATCCTACACTTCTTTGGTAGTGTGGACACTTACTCCGAAGGAAAAAGGAACTGAATTGCTATTGGTGCATAATGGTTTTAAGGAACTGGAAGATCTTGTTGGCCATAATGATGGTTGGACAAGAATTGGAAACAAAATGGTTCATTTTTTAAATGCGGTAAAATATGATAGCACAATCACTTGATGCATTCCAGGTCATAGCGGATCCAAGCAGGAGGCAGATGATGCAACTGCTTTCAAAAGACAGCATGACAATAAATGCGTTGGCCAAAAATTTTGAGATGAGCCGGCCAGCCGTTTCAAAACATATCAAAATAATGTACAGCGCAGGCTTCATTTCAATTACAGACATTGGCAGAGAACGTTATTGTACGCTGAAGCAAGACGGTTTTAATGAATTACAGGGTTTTATCAATTCCTTTGATAAATTCTGGGCCTTACGTCTGAAAAAATTGGAAACACTTTTAAACAGCAAATCAAAAAAATGAAAGCAGTAATTATAGGCGAATCATCAGGTGCATCCATGGACAGCATTATGAGCGTTTATCCAAGACACAAAATTGTCGTAGATAAATACATAGCAAAAGGTGAAGTGATCGGCATTGGTCCGTTTACTGACCGTGGTAACATGGCAATATTCAAGACCCGGGCAGCAGCTGAGCAGTTTGCCACGGAAGACCCATTTATACTTGAAGGACTTGCAAAGTCCTTTGTTATCAGAGATTGGAATGATACGATGTTACCAGGATGATCATTAAAAAAATCAAAGATGGAAAATAAAAGTTTTACAGTCATGATAGAAGTTGCTAAATCTCCTCATGCTGTTTTCAATCATATCACCAACGATGTGTCAAGTTGGTGGGGTGGTAAAGATCTGGAAGGAAGCAGTAAGAAAGTGAATGACGAGTTTGTCATTCACCACCCCGGCGCTCATTATTCCATTCAGAAATTAGTGGAAGTTATACCGGATAAGAAGATCGTCTGGCTCGTTACAGATAGCACATTGAACTGGCTTGAAAAAGATAAACATGAATGGGAAAACACAAAGATGATCTTTGAAATAACTACTAAAGACGATAAAACTGTTCTCCGTTTTACACACGAAGGGCTTGTTCCCGAAAAGGAGTGCTATACAAAATGTGAACAGGGCTGGACCATGGTTATTACAGACTGGCTATTCAACTTTATCAATACCGGAGAAATAAAAATACTCGAATATCAAAAAAATAAAAAACAATGAAAACATTTACATGCAGAGAAATTATGAATAATCAAGGTGGCTGTGATATGGAATTCTCGGGAGAAACTCCGATGGATGTAGCAACCCAATGCAGCAAGCATGTCGCTGGCTCAGCTGATGAAGCACACAAGGCCATGCGGGAGATGATGCAGAATCCAAACCATACACAGGAAGACCGTGAAAAGTGGTTTAAATGGTTCCAGGGAGAGTGGGACAAGAAAAAAGAAGTGTAATTTAAAATTTAAGACATGAAAAGCTATAAGGCTTGAGTATTAGATCGTCATTAAACTGCATCCCCTGGTATCACTGTTGTCCATTCTTCCCAGCACTTCAAAATGTTCGTTCTGCTGCAGCCTGCCCAGGTCATCCGTTGCAATAAAACTGCAGCTGTTGATATTGGCAAGGTCAATGATGTTGATGGCGCCTGTAATTGGTTTTTCCTTTATGTTGGCTGCACTTCTTACATGAAGCGGGTCATCCTCATCCCTGATCATGATCTTCATCCAGCCGGGGCAATGAAAAATACCATCTCCTTTTGAATAAGCCTGTGAAAGCAATTCTGTCATTCCATATTCTGAATGCACCAGGCCAACACCCAGTTTTTCCTGTAGCTGTTTATGTACTTCCTGCCTCGTCAGTTCTTCACGGCGGCCTTTCATTCCTCCGGTTTCCATAACGATGGTATGCCGCAACTGCACGGGATATTTTTCAGCGAAATCCAATAATGCATAGGTAACGCCGATCAGCAGTGTAGGCATTTTCCTTATCTCGTTATGCATTAATGTGCGGTGAAGTTTTTCCAGGTCATCGAGGTAAAAGCCGCTGAGGTTGCTATCGCTTGCCCTGATCAGTTCATCCACCATCATTACCAGGGAGGAATTTTCCCGTTCGAGGTAGGAGGGGAGCAGGCCCAATACGCACTTGTATTTTGGAGAACCATAGAACCTTTCAAAACAGGACAGGAAGCTGTTACGGTAGACCGACAGGTCCTTAATAAAATGTTTGCTTGTATTTTTATTATTGTTGCCGGTTGTACCACTGCTTTCGAAAACAGCCACTGCTTCGAATGCTGTTGTTTTTATGTCATGTGTCTTAAAAAATGAAATAGGCAGAAAAGGGATCTTCTGTATGCTGTTGACAGCATGTACACTCGTATTTAATGAATCGCAATATTGCCGGTAGACCGTATTGTACTCGTACTGATAATGGAAAATATCCATCGCCAGTGGTGTAAAATCCTCCTGCGGAGCAGCGAATACCCTTTTTTCGAGGTCAATATTTTTAACGGGTTCTTTCAATATCTATCGTTAAATTTGACATACAAAATACAACAATGCGATACACTTTATTACTTGCTATGATTGCTGTACTGTTTACGGCCTGTAAAAAAGACAAATTTACAACTGTACCACAGATAAAATATAAATCCGTTAACCCCAATGCCGTTGATCTTACGCCATCAAGTGTTGTGCCGGTCCTTACGATACACGTCACCGATGCTGAAGGAGACCTGGGCATCAATTCGAAAGATACTGCCTGGATCTATATGAAGAACCTGCTTACCAATACATTCGATTCACTGGCCTTCCCCGATCTCCAGAATGTATCTAAAAGTAATTTCGAGGCGGATGTCGACATCACCCTTTCAAAGGTAATAAAATGCAAATCGCTGCCCGGCAATCCGCCGCCATTGCATACGGATATTCTGTACTTTGAAATTTATGTGAAGGATTTTGCCAAGAACAAGAGTAACGTGATCAAAACTGACGATCCTGTTTATTTCACCTGTTTTTAATGAAGTGGCTTCATTTTATCTTATCACATTCCATCTTTATTTCAATTTGCGCTGTCGCCCTGGCTTTGCAGACATCGCAGCTATTACATTTTAATGCCCCTGTTGCAGTATTGGGATTTATTTTTTTTGCAACCCTTTGCAGCTATAATTTCTACTGGTTGCTGAGTAAATTCTCTTTTACTGGCAGGAGATCCCCGGCCATTATTTTGAAGAAGGAGGTCATTGGGTTATTTCTCCTGGTTTTTTCTGCTGCTGGACTTGTTGTTTGTTATCTTAATGCAGGATTGGCAACGGAATATATCATCACCGCTTTTGCACTTACAGTTATCTATTCCATCCCCCTGCTTCCATTCCGGTTCCTCAAGTTTACGAGAAAGGCGGGGGTTTTAAAAACTACCTTACTGGCATTTACCTGGATGTATGTAACCGGATTTCTGCCGATGCAAAAATCCTACGCACTGCTCAGCAACGCAGATATATTCATTCTTACCCGCCGCTTTCTTTTTATGCTCATGCTATGCATCATATTCGACAGCAGGGATATGGCAGTGGATAAGATAAGGGGATTGAGAAGCCTTGCTACCGATCTCAGGCCTTCAACCTTGCAGATACTCATTTATTCCATTTTTATTGTGATGTTCGCCACCAATTTTTTCTCTACCTACTATGGGATAACAAATTACCAGTCTATAGCGCTTCAGACCTCCACCATCGCATTGCTGATCGTTTATTTTTATTCTACCAGGAAACAGGATTATCTCTTTTATTATTTCATTGTTGACGGGCTGATGCTATTTTCAGCTTTGACAACATGGATAGCCAGTATTTAAGTATTTTTGCCGATCAAATGACCAATATGGCAAAATCGAAAAGTATTCTCACTGAACAGTCCTACACATTTTTAAAGAACTATATCAATAATCCGTCCCCAACAGGTTTCGAAGCAAGTGGCCAGCGCCTTTGGCTGGATTATCTAAAGCCATACATTGATGAGAGCTTCACCGATCCTTATGGAACTGCGGTAGGTGTTATTAATCCTTCGGCTCCCTTTAAAGTGGTGATAGAAGCCCATGCAGATGAGATAAGCTGGTTCGTGAATTATATCACTAATGAAGGGCTGATCTACCTGAAACGCAATGGTGGCGTGGATCACCAGGTGGCGCCGGCAAAAAGAGTGATCATTCATGGAAAGAAGGGGCCTGTTAAAGCCGTATTTGGATGGCCAGCCATACATACAAGATTATCCAGCCCGGATACCAAAGACCCACAACCAAAAGTTGATAACCTTTTCCTGGATTGCGGTGCACGCAATAAAAAAGAAGTGGAGGCATTGGGCGTTCATGTAGGTGCGGTGGCAACCTATGAAGAAGGTTATGAAGAGCTTGCTTATGATTATCTCATCGGCCGTGCATTCGATAACCGCATTGGCGGATTCATGATCGCAGAAACAGCAAGATTGCTGAAAGCGAATAAGAAAAAACTTCCCTTTGCTTTATATGTTGTGAATGCGGTACAGGAAGAGATAGGCCTGCGTGGCGCAGAGATGATCGCCAGGAGGATCAAACCGGATATTGCCATTGTCACTGACGTAACACATGATACTTCCACGCCCATGATCAATAAAATGATCGAGGGAGATTGCAGCTGTGGTAAGGGCCCGTCCCTTGCTTATGGCCCTGCAGTGCATAATAAGCTGCTGGATATTGTTCAGCAAACAGCGGCAAAGAATAAGATACCTGTTCAATTGAGGACAGTAAGCCGCAGCACAGGAACGGATACAGATTCATTTGCCTATGCCAATGATGGTTGCCCTTCGGTGCTGATATCGATACCCCTGCGCTACATGCATACAACGGTGGAAATGATCCACAGATCTGATATAGAAAATACGATCAGGCTGATGTATGAGACATTGCTGACATTGACGCCAAAAACCAAGCTGAGTTATTTCAGTTGATCTATCATGGAAGACAAATTCTTAAAATACTCCAAGCTTTACATCATTATCTTTTTGTTGTTCCTTTCTGTGCCGGTTATTATCGGTTTGCTGGTTGTATCTTTTTATGGTCTTTCAAAACTTGCAGCAATGGGTCCGCTGGATACCATTTTACAATTGCTGATGATCGCATTGATGCCTGCGATCTTCTCAGCTGCTTATGTGACCTTCTTTAAAAGAACAAAACAACATCCATCTGCAGTGGTAAGGGCAATATCAATGATCGTCTTTGTTATTTGTACCCTCCTCAATATTTTCTTTCTGGTAAAAGATATCATTTCATTTTTTAAGGGGCATGACCCTAATATTTCCGTTTACTACAGCTTAAGCCTTACTTCTCTTGCGGGTAATATGGGAATTCTTTTCCTTATTGCTATCATCCAGGCATTTACTACGAAGAAAGAAGTGGATTGGATGGAAAGGCATCGCTGAGAGGTCTGTAAAAAAAAATCCCACTGAAGAATCAGCGGGAATTTCATTAACCCTTAAAACAACTAACGTGAATTCTGTTGATTACCTATTTAGGACGCCAGATCGAACACGATGGTTGTATTGGTTCAAATTATTTTGATAAGGCCAGTTCGAGCACCTGTTGCATTGTCTTCACGTAATGGAATTTGATGCCTTTGATATATTGGCTATTGATCTCCTGCACATCTTTCTCGTTCTGCCAGCACAGGATGATCTCCTTTAAACCCGCCCTGCGGGCAGCCAGCACTTTTTCCTTGATACCGCCCACCGGTAACACCTGCCCCCGCAATGTTATCTCGCCCGTCATCGCCAGGTAAGGCTTTATCTTCCTGCCTGTGAAAGCGCTTGCCAGGGCTGAAAGCATCGTAATACCTGCACTGGGCCCATCCTTGGGAACAGCTCCCTCCGGCACATGAATATGGATATCATGCTTTTTAAAAGCGTCGGAAGGGATATCAGCCTTCTTGCAGTTGGCTTCCAGGTAGGTGAGGGCTGTACTTGCACTTTCCTTCATCACATTTCCAAGGTTTCCTGTAAGCTTTAATTCGCCCTTCCCTTTGCTCAACTGGGTCTCAATAAAAAGGATATCACCTCCTACATAGGTCCAGGCCAGACCTACAGCCACACCGGGCATGTTTGCGATCTTATACAGATCATTGCTGTATTTTGGTTTACCCAGGATATTTTCAATGTCGTTGGTCGTAAGTGTTGCTTTAAGCTTTCCCTTTATCACCAGTTCCTTGGCCTGGTAACGCATAATACTTGCCAGTTGCCTGTCCAGTTCCCTTACGCCACTCTCTCTCGTATAATCCTGGATCACTTTTTCTATAACTGCATCGTTAAGTTTAAAGGCATTGTCTTTAAGCCCATGCATTTCTTTTTGCTTGGGAACAAGATGACGTCTTGCGATCTCGATCTTTTCTTCCACGGCATAACCGCTAAGGTCAATGATCTCCAGCCTGTCTTTGAGTGCAGGAGGGATATTATTTATATTATTGGCCGTGGCAATGAACAGTACACGACTAAGGTCATATTCAAGCTCAAGATAATTATCGTAAAAAGTATTGTTCTGTTCCGGGTCCAGTACTTCCAGCAGGGCAGAGGAAGGATCACCACGATGATCACTGCCCACTTTGTCGATCTCATCGAGTATCATCACCGGGTTGCTTGATTTTATTTTGCGGATGGATTGCAATATTCTTCCCGGCATAGCACCGATATAGGTCTTGCGATGCCCCCTTATCTCACTTTCATCGTGCAGGCCGCCGAGGCTTACCCTCACATATTTCCTGTTGATGGCGGATGCAATGCTTTTACCAAGACTTGTCTTGCCGATCCCCGGAGGGCCTAGAAAACAAAGGATGGGAGATTTCATATCTCCTTTCAGTTTTAATACGGCAAGGTATTCCAGTATCCTTTCCTTGATCTTCTGCATGCCATAATGATCGTGATCCAAAACCTTCTTTGCTTTTTTAAGATCGTAATGATCTTCTGTATAATCTCCCCATGGAAGATCCAGCATCAGGTCAAGATGATTGTACACCACAGAATAATCGGGTGTTGTTGGATGCATACGTTCCAGTTTCTCTACACCCTTGGTGAACATTTCCTTTGCTGCAGCCGGCCATTTCTTATTCTCTGCTTTTTTCAGCATCTCTTTTACTTCTGCTACATTGTCTCCACCCAGTTCATCTTTGATGGCTTTCATCTGCTGCTGTAAAAAATATTCACGCTGCTGCTTGTCCAGTTCTGCCCTCGTCTTATTGGTCACTTTATTTTTCAGCTCTGTGTATTGCAGTTCGGTCTGCATCAGGTTCATCAGCAATTCAGCCCTTGCTTTTATATTACTGATCTCCAGCAGGCGCTGCTTGTCTTTTATATCACTATTGAGATTGCTGCTTACAAAATGGATCAGGAAAGAAGGGTTCTCAATATTTTTTAAAATGATGGCTGCTTCGCTCGGAAGGTTGGGGGAGAGGTTCACGATCTGCCCTGCAAGGTCCTTGATGCTTCCCACCATTGCATTGAAATCGGCATCGTCTTTCAATACCTCTTCCGTCAGCACTTTTATCTTTGCTTTAAAATAGGGATCGTCGGTGGTCACTTCTTCGATCTTGCATCTTTTACGTCCCTGGATGATGATCGTCGTTCCCCCATCGGGCATCTTGATGAGCTTGGCAATTTTTGCAACGGTACCAATATCTTCCAGGTCGCTGACAGTAGGTTCTTCCACGTTACTGTCTTTTTGCGCTACCACACCTATCAATTTGTCAGCCTTATAAGCATCATTCACTGCTTTTATACTCTTGTCCCTGCCAACGGTAATGGGGATCACTACCCCGGGGAAGAGCACTGTATTTCTCAATGCAAGAATGGGTATTTCCGCCGGGATCGGCTGGTCATCGGCACTTCCATCGTCGTCTTCATTCAATGGGATGATGGGCATGAACTCCATTTCATCTTCGGGCCCCTGTACGTAAAACTTCTTATCCATAGTTTCTCAATATATAGTCAAAATGTCAAAAACACCAGTTAATTGATGGTATTTTCTGTGGAAGGCTAATAGGTCAATATTGATGCCAACCCCAAACCCCTGAAGGGGCTTTATGAGATTAATTGGTTTAAAGATCCTTTTGTATGTCTGAAACAACAACGGGTTATTGATGTAAATAATCCAAATACCTAAGTTCCCCCTTTAGGGGGACAGGGGGTATATTTGCACCCATGTTCATCACCTGTACCGATAAAGAGTTGTCCATACTTCAAAAAGTTGCTCAATCAGCAAGGGAAACAGGCATGCCCTGTTACCTGATCGGCGGATTTGTACGGGATAAGATACTCGGGAGGCAGACAAAAGATATGGACATTGTTTGTATAGGAGATGGTATAGAACTGGCGTCAAGAGCTGCAGAGAAATTCAGTCCAAGGCCTGAAGTGAATTTCTTTAAGAATTTCGGTACCGCACAGATCAAAACGGAAGCGCTGGAGATAGAATTCGTAGGAGCAAGAAAAGAAAGTTATAACTACGATAGCCGCAAGCCTTCGGTGCAATCCGGTACACTTGAAGACGACCAGAACCGTCGTGACTTCACCATCAATGCCCTGGCGATAAGCCTGAATGAAAAAGATTTCGGCGAATTGCTCGATCCCTTTAACGGCATTGCCGACCTGGGATCAAAGATCATCAAAACGCCGCTGGCGCCTGCACAAACTTTCAGTGATGATCCGTTGCGCATGATGAGGGCCATCCGCTTTGCAACACAACTGAACTTTACCATAGAGAAAAAAACTTTTGATGCTATCGGTGAAAATGCAGAAAGGATAAAGATCGTAAGTGCTGAAAGAATTGCGGATGAGCTCAACAAGATATTGCTATCTGCCAAACCATCGATCGGTTTTGATCTTTTGTATAAAAGCGGGTTGCTGAAAATAATATTCCCCCAAATGGTTGACCTGGCAGGTGCGGAATATATTGATGGGATGGGCCATAAGGATAACTTTTATCATACTCTGCAGGTGGTCGACAATATTGCTGAAAAGACAGATGATCTTTGGTTACGCTGGGCAGCAGTGCTACATGATATTGCCAAACCTGCTACGAAGAAATTTGAAGAAGGACATGGCTGGACATTTCATGGACATGAAGTGGTTGGGGGAAGAATGGTACCCAAGATCTTTACAAAACTGAAGTTGCCACAAAATGAAAAAATGAAATTCGTTCGCAAGATGGTGGAATTGCATCTTCGGCCGATCAGCCTTACCAAAGAAAATATTACCGATAGCGCCATCCGTCGTTTATTATTTGATGCAGGTGAAGATTTTGATGCGCTGATGACCCTTTGCGAAGCGGATATTACTTCTAAAAACAAGATGAAGGTCAAGCGTTATCTTGAAAATTTCGAGATGGTAAGAAAGCGTTGCGTGGAAGTAGAAGAAAAAGATCATTTGCGCAACTGGCAGCCGCCTATCAGCGGAGAACTCATCATGGAGACTTTTAATTTACAACCCAGCCGTGCTGTTGGCGATATCAAGAATGCGATCCGTGAAGCGATACTGGATGGCTTGATCCCGAATGAATACGAAGCCGCTCATACTTTCATGCTTGCAAAGGCGAAGGAATTGGGAATTGGTTAACAGGAACCGGGTGGCAGGGGCCAATTCTCGATTATTAATTATTAATTCTTAATTTTAGGGCATGGCAATCTTAAAATTCAGGATATACTGGGAGGATGATGACAGTGTATACAGGGATATCGCAATTCCGCACACACAAACCTTCCTCGATCTGCACGGTTCTATATTAAAAAGCTTTGAATTCGATTCCAAGCACAAGGCAACTTTCTACCGCAGTAACGATAACTGGTTAAGAGGGCGTGAGATCTCCCTTGAAAAATATGATAAGACATATAAAGCAGAGCCGCTGATCATGTCGGAGACGGTGATCGGTTCAGAGATCAACAATCCCAACCAGAAATTCATCTACGAATACGATTTTAATAAGTACTGGCATTTTATGGTGGAGCTGATCAACGTGGATAAGGAAGAAAATAAAAAGTTGGTATATCCTGCATGTGTGCGTACAGAAGGTATCGCTCCTTCACAATACGGAACAAAAGGGCTTGTTGACAGCCGCCTGGCTGAGATGGAAGAGAAATATGACCTTAAGCCCGATGCCATGACCGATGGCTTTAGCGAAGAAGGTGACCAGGTGGAAGCAGATGGTGAGGAAGAAGCTCCTGCAACAGATGAGGCGAATGATGGATTTTAAAAGTAATAGGTTTTAAGTAATAAGTCATAAGTAAATGACTAATGATCTTTTTGCTTCTACTTAATACTTATAACTTACAACTCAACGAGCTCTTTACAAGCTCTTAACTATGAAAAAGACTTGCATTGTTATTGTTGGCCCAACCGCAGTTGGTAAAACCTCCCTCGCTGTTCAAACTGCTCTCCATTACAACACAAAAATAATTTCTGCAGACAGCCGCCAGTGTTTTAAAGAGCTGAATATCGGCGTTGCCAAACCTTCGGCTGAGCAGTTGAAACAGGTAGCCCATTTCTTCATCAGTTCCCATTCGATAAAAGAGGAAGTGAATGCCGCTATCTTCGAGCAATACGCTTTGGAAAAGATCAATGGTATCTTTAAAACCAATGATATCGCTGTGATGGTTGGGGGAACGGGCTTATATGTACGGGCATTCTGCCAGGGTATCGATGAAGTGCCGCAGATAGATCCCGCAATCAGGGAAAAGATCATCAAAGACTATGAATGGGAAGGCCTGCAATGGCTGCAGCAGCAGGTGGAAAAGAATGACCCTTTGTTTTTTTCAAAAGGGGAGATCAAAAATCCCCAGCGACTGATGAGGGCACTGGAAGTAAAATTATCTACGGGAAGGTCGATCATTGAATTCCAGACGCAGCAAAAAAAACAGCGTGATTTTAATATCATCAAAATAGGATTGGAGTTGCCGAAGGAACAATTGCACAAACAGATCAATGGCAGGGTAGATGTGATGATGAAAGAAGGATTACTGGATGAAGTGAGATCACTGCAACCTTACAAAAAACTGAACGCATTACAAACGGTAGGTTACCGTGAATTATTTGGGCATCTTGCAGGCGATCTTTCTTTGGAAGATGCAGTGGAGATAATAAAGATCAATACCCGCCAGTATGCCAAGCGGCAGATGACCTGGTTTAAAAAAGATGAAGAGGTCAAATGGATACCTCCCGATCCTTTAGAATTAATAAAACTGCTCAGCAAAGAAGTATAAAAAAAATGCCCCGGAAGATCCGGGGCACCATAAGCAATTAGCCAGGCTAAAATTTAAGTCCTAGAGTTGCAACGAGATTTCCCCTTTGCTGCTTTACCGATGCATAGGTATTTGCACGGTCTTCGAGCCTGTAAGGGAAATCAACATCTTTATTGATCGCATGAACATAAGTAAGGTCGATGAACATTCCTTTATTGCGGTAACCCAAACCACCACTCAATAACATACGGCTTGCTTTGTAACCTGTATTCTTATAGGGATTGCCGTAGTAAGCAAATCCCAGTCTCGCCATCACCACATTGAACTTCAGTTCCCCGCCAATTCGGAAATTGAAATTGCCTTTGTAGTAAGCTTTCACAACACTTGTCAGGTCTTTATAATATTGTTTGTCACGTTCGGTAGGTTCTTCTTCATTGCTTTTGAACTTAGACCCCCTGTGGTGTACATACTCCACATCAGCAGTAATGAATGCACGCTGCTTCTTTACATTCTCTATCTCCCTGAATACGTACGATGCACTCAGTATGGCTTTGAATGGTGTATTCTGTGAATACTGATTTTCCCCCGGCTGATCATTGGTAAATGTTTGTGACGATACACTATAGCTGTTGACCGGGTTTTCAACTATCGTGCTTAATGCTGTCGTACGCTTATCTTTCAGGCTCATATAGGTAGGGGTGTGTATCGCAAGCCCGATACGTATATAATCCTGCGGACGATAAATAACACCAAGAATGATCTTACCTCCAACACCTGTTGTTTTAAAATTATCATTGTATTCAAATTGCTTAAAGTGATTGGAAGTATTGGAAGAAGTATCAGACTCTTTGAATGTAGTGTTACTTGAATAGCTTACAATGGGTATTGCAAGCGTAGCACCGAAATACCATTTATCTTTTGAATTATGTGCTAAGCCGATAGCCAATTCATAAATACCACCTTTGGTGGTCTTATCCATTTCCTGTCGCAATGCCTGGCCGGCATCGAGGATATATTCAGGTGCGCCTTTTATCTGCAGTAGTCCGTTGACCCTTACAGTATCGATGAGGTAGGTATATAAAGCGGGTGCTGCACCATAGGGTAGCGGTGAATTTGTATTCAATACCGCATTGATGCTGTACTGGTCGCCATTCTCATTCCTTGCTTTTGCAAACTCCTCTGCAAACTGTTCGCTGAAAGAACTATAATTGTTCAGGCCGCTGTACTGAATGTGATTATTGAAATTGGCAGTTTGTGTAACAGCGAAGCTGAATGCGTTGTTATTTTTATTATTATTCCGGTCTCCATAACCTATCACTACTCCGCTTGTCCCGAAATTGAAATTGTTCTTTTTATTCTGTGATGCTGTTTCCCTGAAATTGAATTTATTGTTGTTAAGAAGATAACCGGGTGTTAAGACAAATTCTCCTGTCTTATAAAATCCAAGCCCCGCAGGGTTTACAAAAGTCGCATTCAGGTCACCTCCCAGAGAACCCATGGCGCCGCCAATGGCTAGATTTCTTGCAGTACCATTCTGCGGGTAGAAAGAATAACGGATAGCATCCTCAGGAACCTGGGCGTAAATAATAGAACTGATAAATAAAGATGATAAGAGTAAATATTTTTTTTTCATGGCAATTCATTTAATGAATAATTCATTTCCTGCAGGCTGATACCTGCTGCTGTAAATAAAACCAAACATTAACCTCTGCCCGGCCTGCTGACAGACGATCCTGAATTGCTGCTCCGTGAGCTGCCACTGCTTCCGCTGCTACTGTTACTGGAAGGTGGCGAATAAGTTCTTGTATTATTGGAAGAACCGGATGATGATGACGACGGCGATAGTATTTCTCTCATCAGGTTTCCAACCCTGCTGTTGCTGTTATTGTATTGACTGGCTGGCCTTGATGAACCCGGTGAAATGTATTTACCTGTCGCAATATTGCTGTTATATCCTTTGTAACTGTTCAGGTTCACCATCCTTGGTGTTGTATTAACAGGCTTGTAACTTTTGCCTGTGTAGATCACCCATGGATAGTAATAAGGATTGTAATAATAACCGTAATTGTAGTTCTTGCAGGTGTAATTGTAGGGACTGTTATCATAACTGTAATCGTCCCTGAATTCTCTCCAGCGATAGTCACGGGCCGCCATTGTGATACTGTAATCTTTGGCGGGTTCGCTCTTCACTTCTTCACGGTCATTATCCTGGTCCTCTTCTGCAGCCCTGGCCGGGGAATAATAGACATCATCTGGCGTTTGGCCGCTTTTATAGGCAGTGCTGCAACTGCTGAAAACTGCGGTGGATAAGAGAAAGAGTAGAATTTTTGTTTGCATAGTATTAGTTTGAAGCGGTTTAAAATTGAAGTTACTATTTTTGTGCAGTCCGGAAGTCTTTTAAATCTGCACAATGGCTCGATCTACTGACACTAAAGTTAAACTGTTCGTTGTTAAAGCGGTGCTAAATAAAACATGGTCTGACGCCTTCGTCAGACCACGGGAAAAACAAAAGACATTAAAGAAAAATTAGAATAAATGGCCGATGATGAATGTCGGCTGAAAAAACAAATTAATGAGTAAAGAACTAACATCAAGAGCAGAAGACTATTCGCAATGGTACAATGATCTCGTAATTAAAGGAAGCCTCGCCGATTATTCAGCAGTGCGTGGCTGTATGGTCATCAAACCCTATGGATTTGCTTTATGGGAGAACATGCGTGACCAGCTGGATAAAATGTTCAAGGACACCGGGCACGTGAATGCCTATTTCCCCTTGTTCATCCCTAAAAGTTTTTTCAGCAAAGAAGCCGCACACGTGGAAGGATTTGCAAAAGAATGTGCTGTAGTTACACACTATCGTTTAAAAAAAGATCCCGATGGTAATGGTATCGTGGTGGACCCCGATGCAAAGCTTGAGGAAGAACTGATCGTAAGGCCAACATCCGAAACGATCATCTGGAATACTTACAGGGACTGGATACAATCATACCGTGACCTTCCCCTGTTGATCAATCAATGGGCGAATGTTGTACGATGGGAAATGCGTACAAGATTATTTCTCCGTACGACTGAATTCTTATGGCAGGAAGGACATACTGCGCATGCATCAAAAGAAGAAGCTGTTGAAGAAGCAGAAAAGATGCTGGGTGTGTATGCCGACTTCGTGGAGAATTATATGGCTGTGCCTGTCATCAAAGGCGTTAAGACAGCCAATGAACGTTTTGCGGGCGCCGTAGAGACCTATTGCATAGAAGCAATGATGCAGGATGGCAAGGCGCTGCAGGCGGGGACCTCACATTTTCTTGGACAAAATTTTGCCAAAGCATTCGACGTAAAGTTCAGCGATAAGAACAATAAACTTGATTATGTATGGGCAACATCATGGGGTATGACAACAAGATTGATCGGTGCCCTCATCATGGTGCATAGCGACGACCAGGGATTGATATTACCGCCCAAGATAGCACCGATGCAGGTAGTGATCGTACCCATTTACAAAGGTGAGGACAGTAAAGCGCCCATTGATGCAAAAGCAAATGAGCTGGCTGATCAGCTTAAAGCGCTCGGCATTCGTGTTAAATATGATAATAATGATAACAGCCGCCCGGGCTGGAAATTCGCAGAGTATGAATTGAAAGGTGTGCCCGTTCGTATTGCGATGGGACAGCGTGATATTGAGAACAAAGTGGCGGAAGTTGCAAGACGTGATACAAAAGAGAAGAAGAGCATGAGCATGGATGGGCTTGCAGGGAATATTGTAAAGTTGCTGGAAGAGATACAACAGGGGATGTATGATAAAGCCCTTGCCTCCCGCAATGCAAATATCACGGAAGCAAACAGCTGGGATGAATTTGTAAAATTGCTGGATGATAAAGGGGGATTTATTTCAGCGCATTGGGATGGTACTTCCGAAACGGAAGAAAAGGTAAAGGAAATGACCAAAGCAACCATTCGCTGTATTCCACTGGACAATAAAAAGGAAGAAGGAAAATGTATACTGACCGGTAATGCGAGCACACAAAGGGTATTATTTGCAAGAGCATATTAAGGAAGACATCTTATTAAACATTGCTTATGGAAAATACCAATGAAAGTTTACTGAATAACGATCTCCAGGTTGATGCAACGGCTCATGCGCATCTTACGGAAACAGCAAAATGGGCGAAGTTCATCGCCATTGCAGGGTTTATCTTCAGTCTCTGCATATTGGTCTTTGCACTATACTATGCTTCTCTTTTATCGAATATGAGGCGCACTTTCGGTTCAGGTGCAGCCAGGACCAACGCTACTTTCGTCCTGATTTTCTATACACTGGTCGCATTGATATGGATCATTGTATCTATATTCCATTTGCGGTTTGCAGCCAAACTGCAGGTTGCTTTGCAGGTGAATGACCAAATAGAATTCAATAATGCCTGCCAGAATTTAAGAATGTACTATCGCATTTCAGGTATCGTGTCCATTCTCAGCCTTGTACTTACACTGCTTGCGCTGGTAGGAGTTTTTATGTCGGATAGACCGTCAACAAGCTTCTGATATTTATTCTTTTGTCGCGAGGTAATTATAATCAGCCAGTAATTTTTCCAGGAATTGATCAACGTGCATGTCCGATTGGATATGCAGTACCTCTTTTACTTTCATGGAAACACGGTGGCACATGTCATAATTATTGCTTTTGGATGCCTGCGTAAGAACAGTTTTGATGGTATTGATGTCACGATCGCTCAGGCGCATCACCTGCGGGTACATCACTTTATAATCCGCCTGGTTGATCTCCATGAAAACGGTATCGGCAACGGTCAACAAAGATTTGGTATTTACAACAACAGTGCCTGCAACCAGGTCCCCAAGGCGTTGGCTTCTCTTGGTAATGGAAATAACGATCACCACTGCGATACCGAACAAGCCTGTAATAAAGCAGTAGGACATCACATTGGAATTAGAGAAAGCGATGTATCCAAAAAAGAATGGCCATTCAAAGAACTTGGTGATCCATCTTAGAAGATACTGTCCAAAAGTTGGTTCACCACCTTCCAGGCTGATCACCCTTATCGACATCAGCTTTTTGCCAACGGTCTGCCCGTTCAGCCACAGTTCAGTGAGCAGGGAATACAACAGCATGGGTAAGGAGATCACCAGTATATCCAGCCCTGCATTTTCTTCAAACCCCACTTCCAGTCCGGTGTATAAAAGATATTTCATACTGTACAGGAAGATGATCAGGATCCCGAAGTCGATCATATAAGCGAACAGCCGCTTGTGGAATTCGGCGATCTCGAACTCAAGGTCTATATTAAAGGCAGTCTCTATCTGGATGATGGCCATGTTGCAAATTACAAATTGGTTTAACAGGTTGTTCGAAACATGGATTTTTTTATGAGTGAAAAATTAGTGAATTTGTAGGCTAAATATTAACCTGCAATTTTTAGACATGAGGGAAGCAATGTTCATAAAGAAGAATGCGGCAAAGTGGAAGGAATACCAGGATTCACCTACCGATAATCCCGATGAAACGGCAGAACGTTTTGTTGACCTCATCGATGACCTTTCCTATGCCAAGACCTTCTACCCCAAGAGTAAGATGACCCGCTGGATCAATGGTATTGCTGCAGGCATCTACCAAAGTATCTACCAGAATAAAAAAGAAAAATACAGCCGCATCTTCCAATTCTGGAAATTCGAACTACCGCTATTGTTCAAAAGATACCACCGCATTTTTTTGTTCACTGCAATAACATTTATCCTGTTCATCGCAATTGGCATCCTGTCATCAATGTATAATGAAGAATTCATCCGCGGTGTACTGGGAGATGGTTATGTTGACATGACTGAGGATAATATCGCGAAAGGCGATCCCTTTGGTGTTTATAAGAGCGGGAACCCTTTTTCTATGTTCGTATGGATAGGGTATAATAACATAAGTGTTGCCTTTAAAGCGTTCATTGGCGGTTTTACCCTGGGCCTTTTAACCTTATACCTGTTGTGGTACAATGGTTTGATACTGGGTGCCTTTGAATACATGTTCTTCTCCAAGGGGCTTGGTATGAAATCAGTGATGGTGATCTGGGTACATGGAACGCTGGAGATCTCCGCGATCATCATAGCCGCCACAGCAGGATTTATTCTTGCAAGCGGTATTTTATTCCCGGGTACTTATAAACGGTTCGTATCGTTCAGGAGGGGAGCAAAGGATGCAGCCAAAGTATTGCTGAGCCTTATACCCATTTTTATCGTGGCAGCTTTTTTTGAAAGTTATATCACTCACCTCATGAGCCAGACATTCGATAAATCAAACAATGGCGGCATGCCTGTCTGGTTAAGTGTCATCATACTGGCCGTTTCGCTTTTCTTTATCATCTGGTATTTCGTTATCCTCCCCATCCGTTTGCACAGGAAAGGTTATTATATTCAACCCGATGGTATCATCAACAGGTTGAAAAAAGCCGATGATTAGATCAGTTTACATATCATTTTTATGCCTTTCACTTTTGTCTTCAGTACAGGCGCAGGACAAAAAATATGTATACAGGGATTCCTCTATTTTACAGACTGATGAAATTATTGATTCCGCCGTGCCGGTTGAAAAAATAGTAGAAGCGCCTGTAGGAGCCGGTGAAACATACCCGGAAGAAAGGATCGATACAACACTTTATCCCAATAACCTCGTCACGCCGGCAGATTCCGTTAAGCAATGGAAAGAGCTCAAGGATTTCGCTTACGTGAAATACCTTGACAGCATGCTGAAGGCAAAAAAAGAAGAGGCGAAGCATAAAGAAAAAGATGATTCATACAGCCCGCGAACCAGCCTCCTGGACAGGCTGCTGTCATCAAGGTTTACACAAATACTGCTGTGGACGCTGGCAGGACTCTTTATACTTTTCATCATCTACCGCTTGTTCATGGCGGATGGAGCTTTCAGAAGAAAGAGCAGGTCGCTTAAAACTGAAGAGCCTACAGTTGAAGAAGAAAATATATCAGGAGAGACCGATTTTGATGCATTGATCAGCCAGTCACTTAAAAACAATAATTACAGGCAGGCGATCCGCTATCAATACCTGAAAACCCTGCATACCCTTGCCGGAAAGCAATTGCTGGAACTGGCAGCCGATAAGACCAACTACCAGTATGTGCGTGAAATGAAGAAGCTTGCGCTGCAAAATGAATTTGCATCGCTTACACTGAACTATGAATATGTATGGTATGGTGAATTTGCGATAGAAAGAGAGATATACTATAAGCTCGAAAGATATTTTTCAACTTTTAACCAAAAACTATAACCCTTCCTGGAACGTAAGATCACATATCTTTTTTTGTTGCCGCTATTGGTTGTTTTGTTCAACTCATGTGCTACAGAAGATGGGCTGCCATCTTTGAGAGAGACTTATTCTAAAAAAGATAAAGCGCCCTTCGGTACTTACGTCGCTTACAAGCAACTGGAGGCATTGTACAGCAAGAATACGATCAGGGATAAAAAGAGAGCTTTCACTGATACATGGAACAATATCACCGATACGCAGGCATTGTATGTTTGTATATCGCCACTCCTGATGGTGAATAACAGTGAAGTGAAAGCCATGCTGAATTATGTGTATACGGGAAATGATCTTTTCATCTCTTCGGCATATATCGACCCTTTGCTTTTGAAAAAGATCGGCTGCGACCAGTTATATTTCGGGGTTTCAGATTATGATATGTTCGATTCGATGCGTAACACATTTACATCGCCACTCACCCAACCGGGATCAGCATATTCTTATTTCTATCTTCCTTACCGCAACTATTTTTATAATATCGATCATTCAAATACCAAAGTAACAGGGTGGAATGCATACGGCCAACCCAATGCCATTGTGCATTTTTATGGTAAAGGAAAATTGTTCCTGCACTGCGACCCAAGGGCATTCAGCAATTATTTTTTACTGAAAGAAGATAATTACCAATACTTGCAAAAAGCGCTTGCCTATACAAGCAGTTTCCCCGAACATGTTTACTGGGATGATTATTACAACAAGCTTCGCCATAGAAAAAGCGACGATGAAGATGGGGACAAAGGAGGTTTTTCTACTTTCGGTACCATACTGGGCTACCCATCACTGGCTTTTGCTTTCTGGATATCGATCGCATTGCTGTTGCTGTATATCCTGTTCGGCGGCAAACGTACTCAGCGTATCATTGATCAGCGCAAATCCAATGAGAACACTACCGTTACTTTTACCGAAACGATCGGCAGGCTATACCTCCAGAAAAAAGACAACAAAAATATTGCGGACAAGATGATCACGTATTTTAATGAGTACATTCGCAATAAATACTTTTTAAATACCAATCTGATCAATGATGATTTCATCACCGCATTGAGCCGTAAAAGCGGGGTGGCAAAAGACCAGGTGGATTCGTTGTTCCGGACCATCACCTATTCACACAACACTACCGAACTGAACGATTATGAATTACTTTCTTTAAATGAACAAATACAAAATTTTTACAAAAACAGGAACTGATGGAAGAAAATCTATTTCAACAGCGTATCGACCTTAGCGGCCTCAACAGGGCTGTCTACGAGATCAGGAACGAGATCGGCCAGGTGATCATCGGTCAACATAAAATGGTGGACCTGCTGCTCATCGGCTTATTATGCGATGGGCATATCTTAATTGAAGGTGTGCCCGGCGTAGCAAAGACATTGACTGCAAAACTTGTTGCCAAGATCATCGACGTTGATTTCTCAAGGCTTCAATTCACACCCGACCTGATGCCCAGCGACGTGGTAGGCACTTCTGTCTTTAATCCGAAAGAAGGGGACTTCCGTTTCAAGCCGGGGCCCGTCTTCAGCAATATTGTTCTGATCGACGAGATCAACAGGGCACCTGCAAAAACACAGGCTGCTTTGTTTGAAGTAATGGAAGAGCGCCAGGTAACGATCGATGGAAGTACGCACCAGATGAGTATTCCTTTTATTGTACTGGCTACGCAAAACCCGATCGAGCAGGAAGGTACCTACAGGCTGCCGGAAGCACAACTGGATCGTTTTCTTTTCAAGATCGAAGTTGGTTATCCCTCTTTGCAGGAAGAAGTCTCTATCCTGAATACACAGCAGGGCAAAACACAATTGCAGATGGTCGAATCGGTGAAGAAGATATTATCGCCTGTGGATATCCAGCATTACCGCAGCCAGGTGCAATCCATCATCATTGAACAAAAGCTCATCGAGTTCATCGCAAAGATCGTTCACGAAACACGCAATAACCCCGCACTTTATTTAGGCGGGTCACCGAGGGCATCACTCTCGATACTGCGTTCTGCCAAAGCATGCGCAGCGATAAAGGGAAGGGATTTTGTTACACCTGAAGACATTGTTGAAATGACGCCTCATGTGTTAAGGCACAGGATCATCCTCACGCCTGAAAAAGAAATGGAAGGAGCAACAGCTGATGACCTTATAGAAACGATCCTGAAATCGATAGAAATTCCGAGATAATGGGAATATTGAAATACCTGGCACGTGTGGTCTTCTGGGATGTCTTTCTCACCACGAGGTTTTACCTCGCGGGAGGGTTCTGTGTCATACTGTTCGTGGTTTCATTTTTCTTTACGCCTCTTTTCGTCATCGCCAGGATCATTTTCTTTGTCTTTCTTATTCTTGTCCTTATTGATTATCTCTTTCTTTTCCCTGCCAGCAAAGCACCGGCCGCAAAACGCATCATGGCCGACAGGTTCAGCAATGGTGATGAAAACAAAGTAGAAGTACAGGTAAAGAACAATATGCAATTCGTGGTAAACATGGAGATCATTGATGAACTGCCAGTGCAGTTCCAGAAAAGGGACTGGAAGATGTATCATCGTTTCAGGCCCGGCGAGCTGAAAAATATTTTGTATAAACTGCGCCCAGTAGAAAGAGGAGAATATCATTTCGGCCGCATCATTTTATATGTACGGTCATTGCTGGGCTTGCTGAAAAGGAGGTACAATATAGATGCGAAGGACACCGTGCCTGTCTACCCTTCTTACCTGCAGATGCGCAAATATGAATTGCTTTCGAGGACATCCATACAAACCGAGCATGGAAATAAGAGGATGCGTAAGATCGGGCATAGCATGGAATTCGAGCAGATCAAGGAATACGTAAGGGGTGATGATATCCGCAGCGTTAACTGGAAGGCGACGGCAAGAAAGGGATCATTGATGGTGAACAATTATACCGATGAAAGATCGCAGCAGGTTTATTGCATTATTGATAAGGGAAGGCTGATGAAGATGCCCTTCGCCAATCTCACATTGCTGGACTATGCGATCAACAGCACCCTGGTGCTGGCAAATGTTTGTCTGCAGAAACAGGACAGGATCGGTGTGATGACCTTTGGTAACAAGATGGGCTCATTGCTTGCGGCAGATCGTAAACCCATCCAGCGGGAGAACATACTTCAATTATTATACAACCAGGAAACGGCATTTTTGGAAAGTGATTATGAAATGCTGTACATGCAGATCCGCAAAACTATCAAGCACCGCAGCCTGGTCGTTCTGTATACCAACTTTGAATCCCTTTCGGGGTTGCGCCGGCAACTGAATTACCTGCGCTCGATAGCCAGGCATCATTTACTGATGGTGGTGTTCTTTGAGAATACGGAACTGCACCAGCTTTCCCACCTCGATGCAACAAATGTGGAAGAAGTATATATCAAGACCATCGCAGAGAAATTTGAATTTGAAAAAAGGCTGATCGTAAAAGAATTGAAAAAGCATGGTATTCTTTCCATTTTAACGCCCCCGGAGAACCTTACCATCAATGCAGTGAATAAATATTTGGAATTGAAAGCCCGGCAGGCGATATAAATGAAGAATTAAAAATTAATAATTAAGAATTGTGGCGAGGAAACAGACCTATCGATCAAAACATATCAATAAACTTGAGGAAGCGGGAGAGGGTATTCCAAAACCTGAACGAAAAGAAAGAATTCCCATTGATCCAGAAATACAACAGCCATACCTTGATGGCAAGACCATTTTAATAAACAAACCCCTGCACTGGACCTCTTTTGACGTGATCAGGAAAATGCGTGGCTTATTACAGATAAAAAAGATCGGCCATGCGGGCACACTCGACCCGCTGGCGACAGGGTTGCTCATTGTCTGCACAGGTAAATTCACGAAGAAGATCAATGAATACATGGCGCAGGAAAAAGAATATACCGGCAGCTTTACGCTCGGCGCTGTTACTCCTACCTATGACCTGGAAAGTGAACCCGAACAGCCAAAAGACCATTCATTTGTTACGAAGCAAATGCTGGATGATACAACCAAACAATTCATTGGTGATATAGACCAAATGCCTCCTGTTTATTCTGCCATAAAAAAGGACGGGGTTGCTTTGTATGAACTGGCAAGAAGAGGAGAGGAGGTGGAATTGCAGCCCAGGAAAATAAATATCAGCTCTTTTGAGATCACTGACTTCCAATCTCCCGTCGTCTATTTTAAAGTGACCTGCTCCACCGGCACTTATATCCGCAGTCTTGCAAACGATTATGGAGCAGCATTGGGTTGTGGCGCTTATCTCAGCAGTCTATGCCGCACAAGGATAGGGGATTTTAAGGTAGAAGATGCTGTTGGGATGGAGGAGTTTGAAAGGATTTTGATCGGGTAATAACTTCTGTCCGCTCGAATTGCTGCAATCCTGTGTTATGCCTTAGAGTAATTTTACGGAATTAACTATCGTTTCAATATCTGAAAAAATATTAGCAAGTCTTCTTTCTTTTGTTCTAAAGATGAAATTTATTTCCTTTCCCTTATGGTAAAAAATGTATGTCATCATATAATCATTCTCCTTTTCTGAACTAACACTATGAGTTAGGTGGAAAAATATCGTTTGATCAGGATAAGTATCTAATTCTCCCCTTTTAAGGATTTGCGGATTTTTTAGCGTAACGAAATATTTTTTTTCAATATCAGTATTACTTGCTTTTTTGAATGCAGAAAGATTAGATTTACTTACAGGTCTGTCATTTACATTGACAACTAATGATGTTGTATCATCTTTGTCTGTAAAAACAAATTCATTCCTTTCATTATTTGAAAGTTGTGATATGAATTTATCACTTATTTTAAAATTATAGATACCTGATTTGCTATCAAAAACCTTTTGCGAATAAGAACTTATTGCCAAAAAGGAACAACAAACTAAGACCAGGAATTTCATAGAGTATTTTTTAATAAATGCAAAAATAAGGTAAACTACTTTATCATAGCTCAATGCTTTTGTTAAGAGCCGCAGTTTTTCATTCTTTAAGTGAGATCTGAGGCAGCATAAAAGCTGCGACTGCATTTAACAATGTTGGTTTATCCTTCTTTAAGGAAGATAGAAAAGTATCGACATTATTTCCATAAGCCCTCTCGCTTGCTCCAAAAAGCATAACACCCTTTTGCCCATTCTTTCCTGAAAAGCTTTTATAACGATAAACATTCCTTTCAATAATATTCACCTTTTTTCCATCAGCAGCATTCTCACTGATCAAAAAATCAAGTATTACTTCCCCGTTCTTTTGAAAAATGTCATAATTGATGATGGGGTTGGTTGCCTTTAGCTGCTTTAATTCATCCATTTTTGCTTTTGCAAGGTCTGCCGGGCTTGCGTCATTGATCAGTAGTTCCACAGATATCATTTTCGTGTACTTTTCAATATTGTCGTTAGCAGTGATATACTCCTGCTTATAATAATTTGCGGATGGGTGTGAGGTCCAGGACAAATTGAAAGTATTTTTATTCAGGATGATCGGCCCGGGAACATTCAGATATTCCTTAATTGCTTTATTGATTTGCCCATTAGAAAATGAAATGCCAAAAAGCCCAAGAGCTACAGTTATAAATTGTATGTTCAATGTCATGTTAATGAAGGTTTACCTGTTCTTAAATATTAGTTTATTCATTTTTTATCACCAGATAGATCTCGTGATGATATTTTGGTGAAATGATCTTTATCTCTTTTTTACTCCGGTTTTGCAGCGTGATATTAAACCTGCTGGTATAAAATGTTTCATTTTCCCGTTTGTAAATTGCCTGCCCTGAATCACAATTCTCATATTCTTTCTTTATTATCATTTTACGTGTTATTAAGTTAAAGTCAACATCCTCCCAGTACTCACAAGCTTTGCCGGCAAGGCTTATATACCCGATCAAAATGAATTCCCCATCCTGGTAACGATATTTATCTTTATTGCCCCACTTCCAGCTACTGCCTCCATTTTGATCGATCTGCAAAATTCCCTTCGCAATGGTCATATCCTCATACGGATCACCACTCATTCCACCGTCGCGGCTTCCATATAATGCCTGCATGGATCTTTGCCAGATCGTCCATTTATTATTTAGTTTTTTATAAATGATCAATTCCCGGGGTACACCTTCTTCGTTTGGATCTTGTTTTGTATTATAAGCCACAACAAGTTCGCTTTCGCCGTCATTATTTAAGTCCCCAACGGCAGTATCAACAATTGAATAATTCTTAGGTACTGGTATTTGTTGCCCCCGGGCAATTATGCCGGTCAACATGCAAATGAATATCAGTTGAAGCAGTTTAAACATACTCTAGTTTGCGCCAACACATTGTTAGCTGAAGGTTTCTTTAGTTAAAAAGCTCAATGTATTGATCTGATAAGACGTATTTACAGTTTTGAGCCTGGTCTTTAATTGATTGTTCAGCAACAAATGTCAGAATTGCCTGGCGGTCTGAAACAGGGCGGTTTGTCTGACTTGTCCATTCGTCCGGTGTAGGAACGAAGATAATTACAACACAATTTCCACCTCCAAATTCAAAAGATAGTTTTATTGTCGATTTACTATCATTATATACTACATAACCGCCTCTTCCCTGGTTTATATATTCTAACTTTCGTTCCATAAAGATCGTAAAGGCTTACACCAACGGTGGCATCGCCAGTGTGGCGGGACTAAAGAAACGAATTTTGTCTGACAATAGGAAGCGGGAGAATTGGCCTATTTCTTTTTAACAGCAGCTTTCTTAAGCGTTCTTTTCTTATCAGAGATCGATTTTGTAATTGTTTTCCCTTCCATCAATTGTTTTGGATCTTTTACTTTTCCTAAAGAATTTGCGTATGCTTCCCTGACCAGCTTTTTCATATAAGCTTGCGGAAAGTCTGCCTTACTCTTAACCAGGAAATACCTGTATTGATTTCCTTCACCGATCAGTAATTTCTTTGGGTCTGTGATCTCCGAACCCCAATAAAAACCGAAATGAATGTTTTTGCTTGTCCTGCCCACTGCAATAGAACAGAACGTATGTCCAACCCTGTCGGTAGGTGACCAGCCAAAGGCAAGGGCATTATAGTTATCATAGATCAACTCGTTTGTTTTTGGATACAGGTCCCAAACGAATTCCCTGAGCCATAGAACGGTCTCCCGGATGTCCTTGTCAAAAGGCTTTAAGAATGTAAGCAGATCTTTTACTTCCTCTTTGCTCATAAAATTTGGTTACTCAAAACTCTTTGCCAAAGAAAGGATATTACTGTTAAAAAGAGGCATCCCGGCGATCAATTAATTATATCTCCTTTTACATTCGCCAGTTTTTTGCGCCATTTTTGGAGCTCCTCTGCCGATATTCTCACCCAATCTGTTACTTCCCCAACGATCTTCAATGGAGCTGTAGTGCGATAGGAGCGTGTGGGGTTGCCCGGGAATTTTTTGTCTGTAACATTCGGGTCATTCTCAAAGCTTCCGGTTGGTTCAACGATATAAACACGTTCAGGCACATCTCCTTTAGCTAATGCCGCTGCAAGTCCCGCCCCATTGACCAGGGCTGTGAAATAAATATGATTCATCTTGAGTTCTTCTTTGTAATTAGAGCCGAACCCTGCTGTCAGCAGGTCGCCAACCTGCAGATCTGCTTTTGTTCCGTGATAAAAGGGCCCATTGTCAGATGGTTTACCTGTGAACGAAGTTGCTAATTCATAATTCTTTTTTGCGTTGCCAGGGTCGCCCAGGTCCTCATAACATTTGGCGATCTTTGAGTACAGGGAAGGAAGCGCTCCATTAACAGCGTTGTCATTTATTTTTAATGCAAGCTGCAAAGCCGTTTCAAGCCATTTTAATTTGCCGGAAACATTTTCCTGGTGCCGTGCCACGTAATAAGCAGCAGTAAATTTTTCAAAGTCGTTTGTCGCTTCGTCCCATGCCTGGATAAATAGCTGGCTTGCTTCTCCGGGCTTGCCTTTTTCTTCCATGTCCATACCCTTGATGCAGAGCTTGATAACATGGTTATTTGGATTGAATTCCATTTCTGACTCTTGTTTGTGAACTATTCTAATAACCTTTTCGCTGCATTCCAGCTTTTAACTTTTGTATAAATTCTACCTTTCCAAAAGACCTTCCTGTCATTTTCATCATTTACAAAAACCATGTCAAATTCCGCTTTTAGAATGTTTTTCCGCCACAAAAGCTTATCAATTTTTATGTAACCGGTTTGATATGGGTAAATTTTATCACGATGGGCGACAATACTTTTCAGGACAACGGTTGGCAGGCAGGAGTCTTTTACGATGATAAGGTCTAAACTACAATGTGTAGCCACATTCATTGCGGCATAACAATGTACTGTATCCCTGGTCTTACGGATCGCTGTGATCGACCTGGTCCCGGCCCATTCATAACACCAGGCTTCACAGTAGATCGTTTGTTTTTTTGCAAAAGAGAAATCGCCTGACAGTTTATCTACCCACTGTATGCTTATCAGCTTTGGATGATCCCTGGAAGAGGTAAAGCCTGACAATAAAAGAAGTAATGACAGAAGTGCTTTCATTTTTATGCTGTTATTCCAGCCGGAATTAATTCCCCGGCTTTATTTCAAACGATTCTTCCCCATCAGCTTTCAGATCGAATCTTTTATCTCTTACTATTGATTCAATTTTGGAATCCGGTAAATTAGAACTAAACGTTATTAAATAACCCATCACATCACTGGTCTCAGATCTTGCCATACATAAAATGATCCTCGTTTTTTCATCCTGGTAGCTTCTTAAAAAATTCGGCTTCATCCTGAATGTTTTTGCTTTGGCAATTTTTTTAATTTCATTCAGGACTGTTAGATATTGCCTGTAGTTGGGGAATAATTCTTTGAGCGCCGTTATCTCAACATTATTGTAATGTTTTATCATATTCACACATTGGGTATCCTTTTGGTTAATGAATTCCAAAGTGAACTTTTGCGATTGGCCAAAAGAGAATTGGGCGACCAGGCACAGGCAGATCAAATAGATCATTTTTCTTTTCATAATGATGTTTGCAGGCGATCGACCGTCTAAGACAGGATTAAAGAAACGAATTTTGCCTGACAATGAAAAGCGGGGGAGTTGACAACTGCCTGGGCAGGGAGCAAAGCGATCGATCCAGTGAATATCTATTTTGTCGCAAGGAAAGAACCTACGAGTGCAGCAATGGCCTGTGTATCCATGATCAGCGTGCCATGCCCTTTGGCGGGAAGTATTGCCAGTTGTGACCTGGGTATCCCAACTATATCTCCGAAAACATTTCCGCCTAACAAACTATATGTTTCCACCACTACTTTTTTATCCGTACCATCATTATCTCCCATGATCAGTAATACAGGCGCTTTGATGTTTTTGATATTGTTATCGCCAAGATCAAATTTCTCTGCACTGAATTTGAGCATTTTTGCAATGAATGGATGCCAGTTGGAAGTGTCAGGCGCAACTTTGATATATTCAGACCTGATCGGCGTATTATCAAAAGCATCTGGTTTCAGGCCGGTGAGCATGGTATACATAATACCCAGCCATCCTTCGGATTTATAGGTTGATGAAATGACGATGAGTTTTTTTGTCATGGCCGGGTGTTGGATAGCGAACTGGAAAGCGATAGTACCGCCATAACTAAACCCGAGTATATCTGCGCTGTCGACCTTTAAATATTTCAATGCAGCAGCTGCATCAGCAGCAAGTGTTTGATAACTCAATGGCCGCTGGGATAATGGCGTATGGCCATGGCCTTCCATTTCCAGTGCAATGACCTTTCTTGTTTTGGAAAGAACGGGTATCAGTTCACTCCAGTTCGAGTTAATGGTCATATAGGCGCCGTGCAATAAAACGATGGGATCGCCTGTACCATACACTTCATAATAAACTTTGGAGCCATTTACCGGTGCATAGCCGGATGCTGCTGGTGTAAGCGGTTGTTGTGCAAAACTATTCAGTGCAGGCAACATGCATACAACGAACAGCATGGCGAAGGTACTTTTGTTGATCGCAGACATATGAATTATTTTCTATTAACTGACCATACTACTGGTTTTAATTTCTCCGGCTGGCTTATAATGCGCAGCGATCACTCCATTTGGTGTTGATGTACATTCCACCAGGCTGAATGCAGCCGGGATCGCACCCTCGGGAAATACTTTCTGCCCGGTGCCAAGCATCAACGGATGAATGAAAAGCCAGAGTTCATCTACCAGGTTATGCCTGAGCAGTGTCTGCACCAGTTTACCACTGCCATGGACCTTGAGGTCAGGACCTTCTGACCGTTTCAATTTTTTGAGGTCCTCCACAGTTTTGAGAACGACTGAATTTTTCCAGGCTATAACTACCGGATCTGATTCCAACAAAGTACTACTTAATACATACTTTCTCGCATCATTAATGCCTGGCCATATGTCCTCATGCTGAGGCCAGAATGAAGCAAATAGCTCAAAAGTTTTTCTGCCGAAAAGCAGTTCTCCAATGGGGTCTTTATGTTTTTCAGCGATCCTGTCAAGCGCTTCATCGTAATACGGAGCACTCCAGCCACCATATTCAAAACCCTCTTCGGGCCCGCCTGCCGCCTGCATAACACCATCCAATGAAATGAATGATCCAACAATTATTTTTCTCATCGTTTTTTTATTTTGATTCAAAGTTCACCATCCATTCAATACCGTATTTGTCCCTGAACATACCAAAATATGAACCCCATGGACTGTCGGTAATAGGCATTTCAACCTGGCCGCCTGCTGAAAGCCCGTTAAATAATTTGTCTGCTTCTTCTTTACTTTCTGCAGTGATCACAATTTTACTCCTGTTCTCATTTTCGTTTGTTTTTCCCATGAATTCAGGAACATCATTTGCCATCAGCATACTGTTTTTACCGATAGGCAAAGCAATATGCATGATCTTATTTTCTTCTTTTTCCGAAAGTTTGAATTCGGTATTTGCCAGGTCCTTGAAACGGATGATCCTTTCAAATTCTCCGCCAAATACTGACCTGTAAAAGTTAAATGCTTCTTCTGCATTACCGTTGAAATTGACGTGGGGATTGATACTTGCCATGATCTTTTTTTTTGATTAATTAATTTATTGAGGTGATTATTTTTTTGTAATGGGTTTCTCTTTTTCATTAGTGATCTTAATTCCATCCAGGATTGCCGCTTTAAGTATATCAATATCGATATCATCCAGCTTTTTAAACTTGATGCAATAGCCCGTTACACTAGCCTTGCCCAATTTTTTACCATAAGTACCTGGGAGGTATTTTTTATCTGCAATGCCCATGATATAGACAGAGATCCCTGTGGTGTTTCCGCTCAGGCCAATTTGATAAAACTCCCTGGTGGTTCCATCCGTATATTTCACGTTGTAAGACCCATACCCGATATTAGGGTTGGAAACAACTTTGCCTTTAGCATCTTTGCCATCCAGGAACCACAGCTTGCATTTTGGTAACACTTTAAGTATGTGCTGGTGCAATTCCTGCATCTCATCACGTTTTGATTCAGCCTGACTATTGATATACGCTGCGATCTGTTCTTTTGTGTTCATTTTTATCATTTTTTAGATAATGTTGCCAATAGATCTTCCAGGTTAGCCAATGACATTTTCATTCCTTGTGTAAAGCCTTCAAGTATTCTCTCGAGTCTTTCAAGGGATTCATTGTAAATGCTGATGCTCACTTTGGTTATTCCATTCTCTTCGCTGAAGTTATGATCCCATTCAGAACCGGGCGGTTCGGGATTCTCATCTTTGTCGGCAAATACATTGTACATTTTAAAATTGGTCTTCGGGCTAATGGAAGTATATTCCTGGATCGCCCAGCGCTCCTGGCCATCAGGACTTATCATGGCGTAAAATCTTTTACCTCCTACTTTGAAATCCTGGTATTTGGTTTTAGCGATCATGGGCTTTGGTGCGATCCACTGGTCGATCAATTCTGCTTTGGTAAAAGCATCCCAGACCAAAGAAAGTTCAGCATTGAATTCCCTTTTTATGTATACCATTTTCGATGCTTTGTCAACGGTAAAATCGAATAGCAAACTGTTGTTCATTTCTTTTGTTTTTTCATTGTTGATAATACAGTGTCGAGTTGGGAAAACCTGGTTTCCCAGAGTTTCCTGAATTGTTCTATCCATCTATCCATTTCTTTAAGTTTTTTTACTTCCAGTTGGTAATATATTTCTCTTCCCCGTTGTTCTTGCTTCACCACTTCACACTCGGTCAATATGCGCAGGTGCTTGGATACCGATTGCCTGCTGGTATGAAAATTCTCTGCAATGGCATTGGGCGTCATTGCCTGTATTGCAATTAAGGTAATGATGGCCCGTCTCGTAGGATCGGCTATTGCCTGGAAAATGTCCCGTCGCATATCATTAAAATTTTGTTTTAGAAACCGTTCGGTTGCAAATATAAGTGCAACTATTCGGTTTCGCAAATTTTTTCGCAAATATTTTTTTAAAAAGAAAAGGAGTGGGGTTTATTGCCTGTCCACAGTGTAATTCAGTTCAGTTACCCCGCAGGTAAATTGCCGGGTAGACAAGAGTTTCAGTTTTATTTTGTCTTTGATGCCTGTAAACAATGGAATGCCTTGCCCAAGAATAATTGGATTGACAAATAGCCAGTAACCGTCAATGAGGTCCAGTTGCATCAATGAATGTGTCGCTGTCGGGCTTCCAAAAACCAGGATGTCTTTGCCTGGTTGTTGTTTTATTTCATTTATACTGTCTGAAAGGTTGCCGCTAATGATCTTTGTGTTAGTCAACCCCTCGTCTTTCATTGTTTTTGATAAAACAACTTTGTGCACTTTGGCATACCACTTTGAATGCTCGATGTCGTGCTTTGTCGCTGCCGGGTTATCTGCTGCCGTAGGCCAGTAACCTTCCATCATCTGGTAAGTTACCCGTCCATATAATGACCTGTCGCCTTCGCTGATACGTGTATGGCCATAGTCAAAAATTTCTTCATCAACCTTGATCCAGTCCATTTCCCCGTTTGGCCCTGCTACAAAACCGTCAAGCGATATGTGCATAAATGAAATTATTTTTCTCATATGGTTCTGTTTTTTATTATTGTTTATGGTTTGTTACCTCATGCTGGCGCTTCGTTCTTCTTCTCGGTGGGCAGTTGCCTACTTCATATCGGAAGCCATTCTGATTTCTGTTATCAATTTATTTCCTTCTTCAAATAAATCCAACCAAGGCGAAGAATTGTTGTCAAAATTTTTCACTTCTTCTTGTCCAACAAATTTTCCCTTGTTCGTCAGAAAATAAAATTTCACTCCGTCTTTACCCGGAAGTGGTGTACTGTCTGTTTTAACTGTCTTGCTTAAATAATTTTCTGCCTTGCTGATAAAAGCTGCTGCTGCTTGTTTTACATTATCGTGCCCTCTGCCTCCAATAACACCACCACCAGAACTTAAATATAAGCTTGCGTCACCAGATAAAAAGGCAACAAGTGTAGCCGTCCCTTCGCCTAAATCCCAATCCATGATCACTCCATAGATTTTCGTTTGGTCAGCTGGAAGTTCCACTCCAATCTGTTCCATTGTCGCACCAAATGCTAAATTTCGTAGATCGTGGTATGGATTATTTTGAGGGTCAACTTTTCTTCGTTGAGCTGTGTCTTGTGCTTGCTCTTTTGTCAACTTGTTAGTATCAGCAGAAGATTTGTTTTTACAACTTGCCATGTAAAGGACAAGCCAGCCAATTAAAACAAGTCCAATAATTACATAAAACATTTTCATTTTTTTGCTGTGTCAGTTGATTTTTGTCAGCAAGCTGGTTTTTAGAATGACCGCCAACGTTTAGGGCTTGACGTAGTTGGGGAATTGACCCTATGTACGCCCGGCCGTGATGCCATAAAGTAACGAAATTTTAAGTTATTGAGAACCAGCTAGCGGAACTGGGAGCGTAATTTTTCTTTGATTTCATCACCAAAATTTCCACCATGGTTTTGAAGAACCTTCGGTGGATTTCGGCTTGGACATTGCAGAAGAGGGATTAATTACTTTTAATAATGAGTAACTGGTTCTGTCAATTCCGGAAAGATGGTATTTCTCATCTGGATATTCCAATCTTTTGGTCTTACCTCCGAAGTCAAATAGATAGCCTTGATTTTTCGCATTTACGATAGAAACATTGTCATATTCAGTGTCATTTTTTGAAACATATAATTGAAGACTTTCTCCTGGGACGAAATCTTTATTTGAGTCGCCTGTTTTTACTTCATAAAACCCCCTTACATGGATACCAGAGACTTCAACGTCTGCCGGGTAATGGATATAATTTACGAAATAGGCGAAGCTATCAAAGTCTGGGTTGTTTTGAAATGAAACAAGGAATTTTTGTTCTGATGATATGCTTTTGAATAGTTCTATGCCATTGGTATAACCTGTATCGCTATATAAGTTAGCCAGGTTTGAGAGAATTGTTGAAAGGTCTGAGCTGCTGACATTTTCAACTAAAATATAGTCTTGCATAAACAAGCTGTTTTGGTAAAATGGCGACCAACGTTGAGGGCTTGGCGTATTTGGGGAATTGACCCTGTGTACGCCCTGCCGGCGCCAGGTTAAAGAAACGGATTTTTTGCGTTAGCACAAACCCAACTTGTTTTCGGGACTTTTTTGCTTGTCCAAAAAAGTCCCACAAAAAAAGACAGGTCGAAATCGATGTTCGGCCCGATTTCGACGACAGCTTTGCTCAGCTTCTGTGCTACTGAAGTCTCGGCATTGCGGCAAACCAATGTTATGCGGTCGGCGGTTAGTCATCATTCATTTGATAAATCCTTGAGTAGTCAGCAAATTCTGTATTTTTTAAGTCTTCTTCAATTACTTTTTTCGCAATATCGAAATCAACCACTATACAACCGGCTTCCATTGTCCCGCTACCGATACTACCTCCGTCAACTTCTCCAAGACCTGTCCAACCAAGTAGTTGGTTCAGCCGTTCTTCAAGTCTGTGTCTTTTGTCAAGGTCTTGCTCTGTTCCAAAGCCATCAATTTTATACTGGACCTCTAAAAATGCAACCTTATCTTCATCAAACTCAGCAAAACCTTCTTTATATTTTTGATCAATTTCTTTTTGAACTGTCTTTTTGAAATTTGAGAAGAGACTACCTTTAACTTCTTTGTATTGTCCTCTCTGTCCAATAATTCCCCAATGAACAATTGCTGTCATTTCATCCTTTTCCCAGGTCTCCCAATAACTAAGTTTATCATCTATGAGTTTATAAAGCTTAAGCATGTATTGAAAATTTCTTTTCTATTAAATTGCCTGGATAATTCTAAAAGCTATTTATTATAAAACGACGTAGTGCAAGCTGCCGCATAATAGATAAATATACGCTACCCGATAAAATTTTTAATAGAATACGGCGGATGCAGCCGCGTACTTATGCGTATCCTCCAATTCCAGCAGTGCTTTCTTCCTTGCAACAAGGCCAACACATTCTTCGGCCCATTCAAGTTCTCTTTCCAGGCGATTGATACGCAACTGCATTTGTAAGATGGCCATGGGGGAGTATTTTTTAAAGCGATGTCTGAGCTTTAGCTGAAGCCAATGGTTTTTGGCATTGGCTATTTCCTGCTTATCTCTTATTTCTCCTTCGGGCAGGCGCTGCATAATGGAATTGCCCGCCTCCAGCATCACTGTTGCGCCGGTTAAGCGTGCTTCTACTTCTTTACCAAGCTTTATACTGGCATTCAATTGTATTTTGGCTCCCTCCAGGTAATAGGCGGCATCATTCCTATGCGTCGTCATACGTTCAAGTAACTCCCTGTATTCGGCAATGGTTTTTAGCTGGTTGCAATTCTGGCGGAGCTGCAAGGCATGATCAGGGCTTTTTAGGTCTACCGGCATCCTCGCCAGGGCCAGCTTCTTCTTCCATGATACACGGGTTGTACGGAAATTAGTCACAGTAGAGGACTGGAACTGTAGCTTCGCCGCATGAAGCGGTTTTCGGCCCCGTTTGATGAGCATGGATTCGGAGAAAGGGATCTCATTCGCTTTACTGATCAATTCATGATAAGTATCCCTGGCGTGGGCTGGTAATGAGCGGTTGCCCGTTTCCAGCATGGCAATCAATGACCTGGATACGCCAAGCGTATCGGCGAACTGTTGCTGGGTAAAACCAAACTTACCCCTGAGCATGGTTAAGGAGCTAAAATGCCGCCTGCGTTTAAATGTTTGCATAACCTATGTTTTTAATGCAGGGCAGGGATCAATTTGTCACAGTTAAAGCCTGTAAAGGCTTATTGAAATTAAGCTTTCCGGTTGAAAAAAGCAAGATTTGTGGGGACACGAACCAAGGCGAAGGGGGTTTGCGCCTTACCCATGTTAGCCGCAGTTTTTGATGTGCTCATATATCTTGTCAAATTTTGTCGCCAGTTTATGATATTCTTTTGTCCAGTTATTTGACATTGAATGTTCCTGAAAGGTTGATGTTGGAAGAAAGTGGCTATATGCTTCATCAATAATATCTGTATTCCTCTTTTCTAAGTGTGAAATATATTTATCAATATCGTTCTGTATTTCTGTTGCATTTTCATAAGATGTCCAAACGCAATCTGAATTCTCCTTAATATTCTCTTTTATTTTGACAAGAATGTCTATCGCCTCTTCTAGCAATTGATTATATGTTTTTTTGAAGAAGCCCATGCTAGCGGCAGTTATGCTTTAGTCAAAGTTATTTTTTACGTAGTCGGTCAATTTATCGGAATCTGCTAAGGTTACTAATTTCTCTAACTCTTCGTTTTTAGTTACTCCAATTCCTCTTTTGTAAATATTTATAAGAGAAGTTAACCCCGCTTTTGTGGCGGCTGAATTTGTACTTGTTTTTTTATTTTCAAGGTAATATTTTGAGTATCCCGCAAAGAACGTCATTAACAGATCTGAATTGTCTCCGTATATAGCTGACAATTTTTCAACTAGTTTAATATTTAATGTAATGGTATCGATGTACCATTTTAATACTATTGAATTCGCAGGTTTTCTTTTTTCCAATTCTACTGATAAACCGGTAGTAATAATCCAATTGGCAGCACTTAGTACTTGTGTTTCTGACGTACTTAAATCTGCTTTTGCTGCATTTGGTAGATTTGTCTGTGCTGCTGAGTATGTAACACTGGTAATCATTAAAAAAAGTGCAAAAAATATTTTCCTTTTCATATAGTTGGCTTTGATAGTAATTGCCGCTAACGTCGAGCATTGGCAGTTTGGGTATTCGATGCTGGTCGAGCCCGGTCGATGCCTGGTTAAAGAAACGAATTTTTTTCCAACAACAGGAAGTGGGAGGGTTGGCGGTCCACCCTTAAATTTCAGGAACCAGGGAACTTTGACGTCTGCGTTGAATAGTTGGTAAAAACTCAAGAGGTTCGATATAGTAAGGATTCCTGTGAATCCTTCCGTTCATGATAACATATGGATGAGTAGAAAGTACATCTGTAAGCACCCGGCCACTGAAACGATTAACATCATACATACAAATCAAAGAACAGGAATGTTTTGGTGTTAACAGGTTTAAGCGAGCTTCGTATTCGATAAGTTCATCTGTGCCCCGCAGGTTCTTAAGTGCCCATACCATTTCACCACATGCTCTGACACTGTCGTAACCCTCACTTTTTGCTTCAATCAAAGCTTCTTCAAGCAAACGCAACATTTTTTCGGCTGCAAAGCTTCCTCCTTTGAGATAAGTATCTTCGGAAGCTAATACTTCTAATTGTTTACTTGCTAATTTCTCTTCTACGGAAATTCCCGCATTTAATAATCTTTCGCAATGTTCGTGATGGCACGCACCTTCAAGGATATTAATAACTTTCTCCTGGTTGTCCAGCCCCTCTTGTATATAAGGCAATATCACATTGTACTGTTCATCACGTGAATCGAAAAATGCACAAATGTGAATTGGAGCGTAATGTATTTCGCCACAAATAGTAAGCGCTTGTTTTGTCATTCTATAAATTTACTGGAAATAAATGACTCTCTAAATGAAACCTGGATCTATGTTCCTTGAGCTGTGGTAATAGCCTAACCGCTAAAGCCCGGGGCTTGCAGACGTGGCGGCATTCGTTGCTTGCCTGCGCCGACGAGCGCAGCGGAACTCGGGGTCCAGCCCAACTTGCGGCAAACCGATGTTAGCGGCAGTTTAATAACGGATTTCTATTGATTCGGTGAAGGCATAAGATAAAATGTATCACTCGGTCTTTTAACGTTTACAAGTTTTACCGAATCGGTATTAACAATCTTATAAAAGTAATTAAAGCCTTGAATGTTGATGGTCGTATCATTAACAAATTCCCATGTGTTCGGATATACAACATCGCCAAAATCAAATAATTCTCTTACAGGTTTGCCATTGCGATTCATCCAAACGTAATAGCGGCAAATACCATCACTTGAAAATTCATAACAATAGCCAGGAACGGTTGAAATGTCCCAAAACTTCTGTTTGTTATTTGTAAGAACAGATTTAGGATTACTTTTTTTGGTGCATGAAGCAACCAATAGAATAAAAGCTATCGAAGCAAATAGAAATCTCATCGGATAGTTCGCACTAAGATGCTGAAGCTTTAGCTTTCCACAAAAATTGCAGCTAACGTCCCCGGGGCCTGGTTCCCGGCTGATGCTTAGTTAAAGGAACAAATTTTGTCTGACAACGCAAAGCCAATTAATTACCGGTCTACCCCTGATCACTGCTGAGTAAAGATAAAATGTTGGGAAGATTGATTGTCCAACCGCCATGACGGCAATCCTCTGTTGCATGTAGACTTTTTTTTTCAATACAATTACTTTTTCCATTCACGAACTTCAAAATTTTTTACAATTGTATCCTTGTCAAACGCTAGCGAAAGAGTCTTTGTGTAGATTGGGTCAATGTCTGACCCATAGTCAATATCTACGTCATAAAACACCTGTAAAGTACTGTCAAGTTTTGACTGTGGTTCGTTAAGAAGTTGTATTATTTCACTGTATTTCTTTCCTTTTAATTGATAATTTTTAACTAAGTCATCAATCATATATTTTCTGTTCGGGAAAGTCATTGCATCTCCAACTTCCGCCCATTTTACTTTGTCAAACTTTTCATGTCTCTTACATGAAAAAAGAGTTAGAACTAAGGATAAAAAAATAAGAATTTTTGTCATTTGATTTAATGAATAGGCGTCAAATTTAGTTGCCCAGTCAAAGGTTTATGATTTAGCAGAGTGTTGTCAATACGTTTGCATACAACGTCCGCCAGCCTTGCGGCAAACCTTTTGTTGGCAGTAGTTTTTGTTATTCTGGTCTGTCAATTAAATTATATTCTTCGAGTGCCTCTGTCCAAATGTACTCTTGATTAAGTTTGATTAACTCTTTAACCAACGGTGTCAAATTTGCTTGGTCTAATTCGTCTTTTGTTAGCTCTGCAATAAATTGTTTTGACTTTTCAAAATCTAATAAATTCGTGTCGTCAATTAAATCGCAACAGCCATAACCGTCAAATGAAATTCTACACAATGAAATTAATTTTTCATTAGTTAACTTGAAGTCAATAAAAACACAACCGTCAAGACATCCTAAATAAAAGTCAGCTTTTCTACTGTCCGGCATTTCGGTCTTGAAAAAGTCAAAATCTTGTGTCATTATAAATCATCCAATTTGTAATCACATTCTGCTTGCAAGCCTAAGTCATAAAGTCTCTTAAGTATTACTTTGTCTTTACCACCATACCTCACTCCCGCAATACAAGAAACTTGCATAGCACTAATTGCTCTGTCTAACTCGTCCGCTGTTGTAGGTTGCTTTTTAAAATAACAATGTCCGTATTCAAGCTTAGAATGTTCTATTAAGTCAGGTGCTTCGGCTTCTGGTGCTCCACAAGTAATACAAACTTGGTTCTCTACATAAAAGTCTCCTTTTACATTTTCAGGATAACGTTCTTTGGGTATAAATGGTTTTTGAATTAAAGGCAAAGAAGTTTCATTTTTAGGCAAAAGATTGTCCTTTCGCTTTATTGAAAAAAATCTTTTAAAAAAGTTCATTAGGAAACGATGATTTGTAGTGTCTGTCTAAAATTACTGCCCACGCCAATCCCTACAATTTAAGAATTTTATTGAAAGTAAATGTTTAGGAGAAAATTCTAAGCTATCCCGGTAGCATACTAATTAACGGATTAACCAATTAACGGGTTAACATGCTAAAAAGGATAACTTATCCCGATCGTGAAATTAAAATTTTCATAGCGCCATTTACGGTATCGGTTGTCATTATAGGTTTGTGTGGGATCGATCGGGTCAGGAAGTTTTTCACCCCTGCGGAAGAGATTGTTATAGCTGATGCCAGGTACCTGCCAGCCATCATTCTTTGCAACATCCGGACGTTTTATCCTGAAGCCGAGATCAAGCCTTAATATAAAATAATTGAAATCGAAACGGAAACCGGTTCCTGCAGCCACACCGAGTTGTTTGTACAGCGTACTGAATTTGAATTGGGTTGAATCAAGTCCGCCGGAAGTATTTCTCAGGTTCCAGACATTGCCGATATCCATGAACAAAGCGCCGCGAAGTATCAGTGAATTGGGAATGATCTGCGCAATGGTATAGCGGTATTCGATATTGCTTTCCAGTTGCATATCACCCGTTCTGTCGTTGAACCTGTTTGTTCCGTAGTCGGCGAGGGGCTGGGCTCCGCGGCCGATGCCACGCACGGGCCATCCCCGCATACTATTGCTGCCTCCACCGAAATATTGTTTAAAGAAGGGGAGGGTGGTGTCTTTTTTAGACGCGATACCCACGCCTGCAAAAAGCCGGAATACAAAAGCAGACTTCGGCCTGTTCGTTGAATAAATGTATTCAACATCCGTCTTTACAAAATGACGCATGTATTTATCAAGGATACCCAGGTTGCCCCAGGGAATACCGGATACCTCTGCATTTATCTTGAAGCTGTGCTGCCTGCTGGGATGCTTCTCATTTACCTTGCTATAGCTGAACTGCATGCTTCCGCCCGCCACCAGTGAAGTATTGAATGAATAGCGCAGGAAGGGGTTCTCCGCCAGCGTCCGCCTGAAACTATCCGTCTCATTATACAAACGGGCAAATTCTATGTTGAGCAATTTGAATACCCAGTTATAATTTTTCCTGGTAACGGCATCATAACCTATGGCAATATTGAAGGATTGCAGGTTGAACAGGTTGATGCGGTTGATATAGGCCACTTTGGTATTCATGAACGAGGTCTTGGAAATAAAATGTTTATCCTTGTTGTACACCGCAAAGGGGAATACGAACCGTGGAATGACGATGCTGTTAGAATAACTTACCTCGTTCGAATTAATGATGTTCTTCCTGTTATTACTGTCGGGCCTGAAATTGAATTCAACGCCGGCACGGAGTGCATTGGTCATCCTGATCGCTTCCTTGCCAAGGTTGCGGTCGAGCACAGAAACGTTGCCGGATAATCCCAGCAGGTTGCCCGCATTGGCGGCAGTGACGTTGTTGGTATTGCTGGATGCGGAATAACTGGCTTCGATAGAAGCTTCAAATCCATAACGCATGCCTGGCATTAACTGGATGATAAGATTGATGCTGTCCTTATCCTTTACTTCAATGATCTGTATGTTGCTGCTTTGCCATACGCCCGCTTTGGAAAAACTATTCAGTGTCTTGTAAAAATTCTCCTGGCTGTAGATGTCACCTCTCTTTATATACAGGTTACGTCCCAGGAAACCTGTCCGGAATATTTTCTTATGATACTTAACAATGAAGCTGGGGGGACAGGTATCGCAAAGCTTTCTTCCGGGCAAGACCCTTCTCCCGGGCAATATCGTTGTAAGTGACGGATCATTGATATCGTCACCCGTGCGATAATCGGGAAGGATATAAATATTGTTGATGTAGTACTTTTTTATCCTGCTGCTGTCGGCAGGCGGGTTAAGTATTACGGCCAGCTTGATGGTGGGAGAGTCCCTTGCCTGCTGGGCCTCGGCCAATAATCTTAACTGTTCAAAGATGTCATCGGTAACGGTTGTCAATGCGGCAACGGTAGTATCACCCCTTACGACCAGTTCTGCGGAAGTGAATTTATAATATCCATTGTTGCGGTATAGTTCCACCAGCCTGTTTATTTCGCCGATCACCGCAGCTTTTGTTACAGGGTCACCTTTTTTTAAAAATGTCTTATCCATATGCTGCAACGCTAAGGACTGCAGTTCGGGTTTGCGTAAAATATAACTTACTGTATCAATGAGCGTGGGTTTATTGACATCCACAGTATAATTCACCGTTACTCTTGGTGTGCGGATGGTATAACCGGGAAACCTTCTGAAACTGAAAATGACCTTGGGATTCCTGCTCGTATCAGCCCAATAACTGGATTTTGCCTTGTAGTACCCGAGATGCAGCATGGAAGTCTCCATATTGATGGCCGATCTTGCTGCTGAATTGCTGTCATAGGCAGGCGGGGAAGAGATGATATGCCAGAAAAAATATTTATCGGCTATGTTCACTCTGGAGCTGTCATCCAGCTGTGCGTTCAGACGCTGTTTTAAAACGGCTCTTTCAGCAGTAGTAAATTTTCCTCCCTTAACTTCGATATTGTTTTTTGTTAAATAGGGTCTATCTTTTTGAAAATTTTTAGGTATCGTACAGGAACTGGCCAGGAGAGAAATGAATAAAATGATTTTCAATTGCTGTATCAACCTGGAGTTATTAAAGGGGTTACCCTGCATAATATGATTAAGCGACGATGTTAAGCAAAACACATACCAAATATATCCAAAGTTTGCAGCACAAAAAATTCAGGGATGAATATGGCCTTTTCATTGCTGAAGGGCCAAAGCTGGTAGCAGATCTTTTGGAAGGAGGAAATTTTATCTGCAAAGAGCTGCTTGCTATACAGGAATGGATAGATCAGCACGGAAATATCCTGTCAATGCAGAAGGGTATTACTATAACGGAGCTGAAAGATTTTGAGCTTGAAAAAATATCTGCCCTTTCAACCCCGCATGCAGTGCTGGGTATATTTGAAAAAAGAAAAGAGAACATTAACATTCCGCTTGCAAATAAAATAACACTGGCGCTGGATACCATCCAGGATCCTGGTAACCTTGGCACGATCATCCGTATCGCCGATTGGTTTGGTATCGGCCATATCATCTGCTCAGAAGGCTGCGCCGATATCTATAATCCCAAAGTGGTGCAAAGTACGATGGGGAGTTTGGGAAGGGTTAATTTGATATATACAAACCTTGTAGAATGGTTAACGGAAAACAAGGGAATAAAAATTTATTCAGCTTCGCTGGAAGGTAAGGAGGTGAAAGTTTTTGGAAAACTGAAAGAAGGGATACTCATTATAGGAAACGAAGCAAATGGCGTAAGCGATAAAGTGATGGGATTGGTGAACGAGAAAATAAATATCCCAAGAATCGGCAAAGCTGAATCATTGAATGCCGCGGTGGCGACGGGGATCATATTGTCGCATATCTGTTGAACCGTATTACCAGGATCAAAAACCAGCCACAAAGACGCAAAGACAGAAAGATGCACAAAGGAAAACTTTGTGAGACTTAGTGCCTTTCTGTCTTAGTGGCAAAAAAAGAATTAATGTTTACCGGAATTGAATTGCTTTTACAGGCCTTATCTTTTTTATCAGTAAGGAAGGAATGATCAATGTGAGGAAGGAAATTACCAGTGTACCAACGCAGATCAGCACTACCTGCCACCATACCACATCGGCATGGGCAACGCTCATATAGTAAGCTTCTTCATTCAGCCTGATAAAGCCGGTCTTTTCCTGTAACCAGCAAATGCCTAATCCAAACAGGGCGCCTGCAACGATACCCGTTATCGCGATAACGGAAGTATTGAACAGGAATACCTGCTGCACTTTCCAGTCTGTTGAACCCAATGCTTTTAATATCCCTGTCATTCTTGTTCTTTCCAGCACTAAAATGATAAGGCAGGTAACCAGGTTTACGATGGCAACGACAAGCATGATGCCCAGTAAAATATTTTTTATCCTGCCCTGCAGGTCGAGCCAGTCAAATATGTTTGGAAGCACTTCTTTGATGGACCGGCTATACCATTTATTGACGTCCACAGAATCTTCATCAGGTTTAGGATCCCTTTTTTGCCATTGATACCATAACCCGTCCAGTGAATCGCTGATCATCCCGTTTACGTCTTCTGTTTTACGGTAATCTTTTAAAAACACTTCGTAGCCGCCGATCTCCTGCGGCTGCCAGTCATTCAGACGGCGGATCAGGTTGATATCGCAGAGCGCAAAATATTTATCGTATTCATCGATCGCTGTTTTGTAAATACCTATGATCTTTAGCCACCTGCCCGTTCTGTTGCCGCTTTTCCTGGAGAAGAATACAAAAACACTGTCATTGATGTCTGCTTTCAGCTGGTTGGCGGTATAGGCAGATATGTTGATCTCTTTGCTGTAGCCGCTGTCGGTAAAAGAGACCCAGTTGCCCTTTTGCAAAAATGGTTGCAGCCTTTTAAAGTCAAAGGAAGGATCGATGCCTTTGAACACTACGCTTTCAATGGCCTCTTTGTATTTGATGATCGCCGACTTGGTGGCATAGCGTTCTACTGATCTTACCTCCGGTAAAGACCTGAGGTATCTTTCAACCGTATCATTCTGCAGCACGGGATATTCCTCAGCACTGCCGCCCCTATTGTCTGTGTTTTGTAATACCTGTATATGCCCGGCGAAACTGAATATCTTATTGCTGATGACATTTTGAAAGCCATTCACAAAGCTCATGGCAATGATCATGATGGCTACGCTGATGGCGGTAGCACAGATGGCCAGCCTGATGATGAATTTGGAAAAGGTCTTTTGCCGGTTAAAGGCAATCCGCTTTGCTATGAATACCGGGACATTCAAACGCCATATTTTTGGTATCTTACAAATGTATTTTATTTAAACGTAATGATCCGTGCTAATATGAAAAAACACCAGCTGTTAAAGACACATAAAATTAAAATGCTCAAACAAAAGATACACATACTTCTTACCTTATTTACTTTATTTACTATTCCCTGTTTCTCTCAAAATCCGGATGGAATTTATAAACCCAACATTCAATCGGTGCGGTTTCATATGTATGGCGATCAGCAATCGCTGCCCATCTATAATCTCAACAGCGGAGATCAACTGGAACTTAATTTTGACGATTTGGATGCGAATGTGAAAAGCTATTACTACAGTTTCCAGCTTTGCGATTATAACTGGCAACCGGTGGACATAAGCCCGTTCATGTACATGAAAGGATTTATCCAGCAACGCATCGCCACTTACCGGTATTCTTCCATTGCACTGACAAGATATACGCATTACCAGGCGATACTGCCGGACAGGAACTCTTCGATCATCATGTCGGGAAATTATCTTTTGAAAGTATATCTTGATGGAGATACTTCCAAGCTGGCTTTCACCAGGCGTTTTTATGTGCTGGACCAGCGGTCTTCGATCAAGGCACAGGTGGTTCAGCCTTATGCACCGCAGCTTTCAAGAACGCACCAGAAGATCCAGTTCACGGCCAATATTGCCGGTCTCAATACTTTCAGTGCGGCACAACAGGTGAAAGTGGTGATACTGCAGAATAACAGGTGGGATAATGCCATTAAAGATCTTACACCCACATTTGTCCGCGGCAATTCACTTGAGTTCAATACCGAGAACAATGGGATCTTCCCGGGCGGAAAGGAATGGCGCTGGCTGGACCTTCGCAGCTTTCGCCTGCAAAGCGACCGGGTTGAGAAAGCAGATTACAGGAAAGATGCAACTGATCTTTTTTTGTTCACAGATATAGACCGCAGTGCGCAGAAATATGTTTATTTCAGGGACCTTAATGGTATGTACCTGGTAGAGACCTATGAAACCATTAACCCATACTGGCAGGGAGATTATGCCACGGTTCATTTTAGCCTGGCTGCGCCGAATGGAACGCCTTATGCAGGGAAGGATATTTATATCGCAGGCCAGCTGACCAATTATGAATTCAATGAAAAAACAAAAATGGTATTCAACCCTGCAAAAGCTGTTTATGAATGCACACTTTTCCTAAAGCAGGGTTATTATAACTATACATATATAGTGGCGGATAAGAATGATCTTTCTAAAAGAACCGAACTGGAAGGGAATTACTGGGAAACAGAAAATACGTACACGATACTCATGTATTACCGTTCATTTACTGACAGGGCAGACCAGCTGATCGGTGCAGGTAAGATAAGTTCGAGGACAGACAGGCCGGGGTTTAGCTTTTAGATCATAGTTGCAGATCGTATTAGCAGCCTGCATTTAAGGCAATTCTTAATTCTTAATTTTTAATTCTTCATTGATCCCGTATATTTGCGGCGGCAAGTCTTATACGACCAGCTCCTGCTGAACTCCCCCAGGACCGGAAGGTAGCAAGGGTAGGTGGTTGAGCGGTGCGATGTAAGTAACTTGCCATTTTTTATTTAATATCGAAGATTTAATATTTAATATTTGATGAACTCTAAAGAACTCGAGGGGCGCCTTAAATCTTTAGCATACAAAATCGTTGATCTTTGTGAGGCACTCCCTCAAAGGAAAGTTTCAAAGGTCATAGAAGACCAACTAGTGCGTTCTGCATTTTCGGCTGCAGCTAATTACAGGGCTGCCTGTAAGGCCATCAGTAAAAAATCATTTGTATCCAAATTAAGCATTGCTTTTGAAGAGGCTGATGAATCATTGTTCTGGTTAGAAGGGATCAATGAATTAAAATTATTACCTGTAGAAAAATTGTCAGCAAGTATTCAAGAAGCTACCGAATTGGCAAGTATCTTAGCTGCATCCAGGAAAACGTTACAGCAACAAGCAGCATCAAAATAAATACCCGATCTTTTGTACTGTATAAGAAAATATGAATACTTACCATAGAATAAAATATTAAATCTTCAATCTTAAATATTACATAAACAATGAAATTTTTTATCGATACGGCTAACCTTGCGCAGATCAAGGAAGCAAATGACCTGGGAATTTTAGATGGGGTGACCACCAATCCATCATTGATGGCCAAAGAAGGGATCAAGGGAACAGATGCAGTGATGGCACATTATAAGACCATTTGCGAAATGGTGAATGGGGATATCAGCGCTGAAGTGATCTCTACCAGCTTTGATGATATAGTTGCAGAAGGAAAGAAGCTGGCGGCAATCCATCCGAATATTGTTGTAAAAGTTCCGATGATAAAAGATGGCGTAAAGGCATTAAAATGGTTTACCGATAATGGCATCCGCACCAATTGCACGCTCGTGTTCAGTGCCGGCCAGGCAATACTGGCTGCCAAGGCAGGAGCCAATTATGTTTCACCTTTCATTGGCCGTATTGACGACAGTGGCTGGGATGGGATGATACTGATACATCAGTTGCGCCGCATCTTCGATATCCAGGGATACAAGACCGAGATCCTTGCGGCTTCTATCCGCAACCCTAATCATATTATCAGCTGTGCAGAAGCAGGTGCTGATGTTTGTACTTGTCCGCTGGATTCTATTTTAGGATTGTTAAAACATCCTTTGACCGATATCGGGCTTGCTAAATTCCTGGAAGACGCAAAGAAATCTGCTTAATAGGCAGGGGCTATTAGTTTCGTTTGGAACGGGGTTCAGTCATGATCTGGTCAAGGGTCTTGAGTTTTGGATCAGGCTTTTGCCTGATATAGATGGTAAACTCCTTAAAGATAGAAGGATCTTTTCTTAGTATGGCTTTGATATTCACTTTCTCTTCTTTGCAATCCGGGTCTATCCATAAACTATTTCCTGAAAATTTACCTGTCGAGGATGAGAAGGCAAGCTGTGTACTGTCTAATGGCAAATATCTGCCGGTTGATAGCAAACCATCGATATTGATATAGTTAAACGTTCCTTTTTTAAGACTGTCGGTATACAGGTTAACATGAATACTTTTTATCTCCTGTGCTTTCGCAAAACCGGATATAGCAATAAAAATGATAAGTAAAACTTTCTTCAATTCTTTTTATTTACACAAAGATGGAAAAAATTATGCCAGCACATCACAGCGGTCAGTTCATTCGCTGTTAAACTTTGTTAACAACTGACTAAGGATACTGTAGCAGAGGTGTCACCTTTTAAAAAGGTGACACCTCTTACAATTACCCTGGGTTTCATTTTCCCAGCGCTGGAATATCTTTCTTCACTTCCGGTTCAAGCATCATTGGTAGTCATAGCGGTAACAATCACAATAGTCTTCATCGCATAATAATTTTTGGTAGATGGGATCCTTTAATACGTCTGTATAATCCATTTCTTTTCCATCTATCCTGATCTTCCGGTAGATCAGCCTTATTCCATGGCTGTAATCAACATACCAGTTGATATGCCCGGTATAAAGTGGTTGAATGGGTTTGTTATCCAACTGGTGCCAGCCATAAATGGCAACGCGGCCTGCTTTGGGATCACGGGATATCTTTCCGGAGATCACCACATCTTTTTTGATGCCTGCTATCAATCCCTTTCTTCCGGTACGTTGTCCTTCAATGATCAGGTGGTGCTGCCACATGGTGGGACTGCTGTCGCGGAATGCATACATGGGTACAGGCTCAAGTTTGACCTTTGATTGCTGGTAAATAAGGTCAACCATTTTCCTTGTAGGCAAAAAACAATGAAAACTGTCAGCGACCTTTTGCGCTGCCATTGGTGTCAAAGGTATTCTTGCCCAGTCTTCATCCGTGCCAAGGGAAAGATAATCGGGGGATACATAAAAGATCGCTTCATGACTGATCCCGCTACTGTCCGTTATCCTCGAAACAATCGGCACAAAATACTGCAGAAAGGAGGGGATATTTCCAGCCAGTATTTGCTGAACGGCAAGGGAATCTCTTTCTTTCCATTTCCATGACGCAACGGTCTTGTAAAATGAAGAGCCGGTTATCCTGTTTGGCGTTGATGGCACTTTTAAATGAAAGCTCTTATTGGTGCTGCAACTGCTGAAGCACGCAATAATGCAGATCGCTATGAAAGATTTACTGATCATTGATATATTTCTCATATGCCCTTTCACCGAAATAAGTAAAATATTTTCGCTTGTCAAAACCGGTGGCAGAAAGGACAGAAAGAATAAAACCATTCTTAGCCACCTGTTCGGTATGATAGATGAGCGCATGGGGATTTTCTTTAAGGATGATCATCACTCTTCCCTTCAAGGCTTCATGTCTTATAAATGCCGTATCAGCAACTGTTTGGAAATGGAATGCAGTTGAAAGATCCCTTTGCATCAGCCGGCTCCGGTACCAGGTACCTCCTGTTGGACTGACAAGGGGCTTACCATTATAGATCACTACACTATCATTATAAGCAAGCACCAGTAATTTATTTTTATTGCTTTGGCGCAGCCAGCTGATCAGTTTATCCTTGTGAAGACTATCATTATAACCATAGTCACTGTCAAGAAAAGATATGCGTTCAACATTGCGGGGGATCTCTTTCACAGCATCCAAAAATCCAAATATGAAACTTCCCCCGCCACTGTGGCCATTCAGGATGATAGATGGATCATATCCTTTAAAGATGCCGGTTATGCTGTCGACGATCTTTTTAATTATGAAGATAGAATCAGGAGTAGAGCGTTTCCAGGCAGGCCAGCTTTTTTGTGCAGCCATTAAATAGGCGACAATGTAATTGTTATTTTTATCAAGCCCTCTTATAAACCTTGTTTGTGCTGCAATATGCTGGATATCGAAATGCCAGTCATCACCGGCTTTTAATTTCTTTCCCTTTGTCCATTCAATGCTGTTGCCATTGGGCAATGTGTAAAAGATAAGGTGGGTTTCCCCTTTGCTATTGAATTGAGCCGGTGCATTGATGTTAATGATCACATCTTTCCATTGTCCATTGATGGTTAATTCCTGTTCACCAGCTATGGCTGTTGGGGAAAATCCGGGAAGGGTTTGTGCGCCTGTTACAAAGAAGATTATAATAAAGTAGGCAGAGAAAAGAATTCTCAGCGATATCGCAGGCAGTTTCATTTAATAAATGTAAACAATATTTCTGCCTGTAAGAGGCAGTATCGCTGGAAGGGATCGATTGCGGTTAGCCAGGATCAGTTCAGGCCCTGCACCTGCATGAATACATAAGGGTTCAAAGAGTATTCCTTTTCCCTTTTCTGGGTGTTTTCACAAAATACCAGGTCAAGAAAAGTATTGGCGTCATTTATATCGCGAAGGGTAAGAGAACGGTCATACATATCATCAAAGCACTCTGGCAACATTTCGGGTGTTAAGCCATTCCAGCAGGCGTCTTTTAATTGTTCTTTCTGTGAAAACCAACCGTCTGATTCTGCGTTATTCTTTTTTACCCAATGTTTTGAAAAAAAGCGGGAGTGCAACACGAGTAAAAGCTCTTTTTGTTTGCCATTGTTGTTCATAAAATATTCTTTTGTTTTTGTATAGGATTGAACTGTAAAACACTTAACGTCTGAAACATAAAGTTAAGTATGGCTGCTAAGAGGAAATGTAGATATAGTTTTTATTCCGCTGTAGAAATAATACTAATCCTGCTTCTTGTTTTTCGGAGTGTACGGATCGGATTTTTGATAACCATTAATAGTAAGGCAAGAAATATGCCAGAGTAAAAATACCTGTTTAAGCACTGGGAATGAAGGTTTTGGCGGGTAACTAAAAAATTGCTGGGGTTATTTTGCCGGGGAACAGCCTCGTAAAACAGGAGATAACTTATTTTTTCAGGAACAGCCTTGCCTTTTCAAGTTCGGGCCTGTTGGCGGCAGGTGAATTTGCAATGGCCGTTAATAGTCCGTAATAGTATTTTGCTTTTTCGGTATTATTATTCTTTTCACTTGCAGCAGCTGCGCCATATAAACCATTAAAGCGATTGGGATGTTTTTTAAGATCAGCCTCGTAAGCTTCAAGGGCTTTGACAGGTTTGTTTAGTTGCATCAGCATATCAGCTAATAATTCTTCGGCAGGTATCACTTCGCCGGGTGTGACGGGGCTTTTCTCTGTTTTATCTTCCATATCAGCGGCTGCGGTCATTAATTGCAGTGCTTCATTTAATTTTTTTTCTCCAAGCGATATCCATGCTTCGCCGGTTTTTATTTGTATCATCACCTGGTTTGCTTTATAGGGATCCTTTTTTGCAAGGAGTGTATCATGAATATTTTCCAGGATTTTCAGTTCCCTTTTTGCTTCATTTATATCGCCTGTATGAACAGATCCCAATAAACGTGTAAAATGGATAATGGCTTTTTGCCATGGAAAATTCTGCCAGGGAAAGTCAGCCGGCAATATTTCCATAGATGCTGCTTCTTTCCACATTCTGTTCTCGAGAAAATAGCGGGCAGGAATGGCGGCAAAAGCATAAGCGTCTTTAAAGTTCACAGGGTAAACCTGCCTGATGGTCCTGAGATAATCATATTGCTGCCTTGCCGAATCATTTTCTCCTTTTTGGAGGTAAGCATAAACAAGATAATCCATGCCATGCAGTTCTTCGTCCCAATGCCCCTTGATGCCCGCATTTTCAGCATAACATTTTGCAGAAGCAGTTGAAATGAGATTCGACCTGATGCATTCATCCCAAAGTCCCAGCCTCGTGAAAATATGTGAAGGCATATGCTGGGCATGAGCAGATGATGGAGCGATGGATGCATATTTTCTTGCAGCCGGTAATGCCATTGCAGCAAGCTCGGGGTAATCGTAACTATGGATGATATAATGTACAATGCCCGGGTGGTCGGGTTCATTGGGGTATAAGCCGGATAAGATCTCTCCTGCTTTTTTTTGGTTCCTGAAAGTTTTATCAGCGGGGTCTGCCGTACCGTCAAGCGCCAGGGCGAAAAAGATCGCTGCTTCCTTATCATCCGGGTATTTTTTATACAGCTTTTCCATGGCGTCCGCGAATTTCAGCGCACGGGTGCGATGGTCTGATTTGTTCCAATCCTTGTAGAATGACCCGATCGCATTAATATAATCTGTTTCTCTTTCTGATCCTTTTAAAGATCGTGCAACAGCGATCGCTTTATCTCCTTTTTCCAGTTCAGCTGCTGAAGGAGGAGAGGGCCATACCTGGTGATAGTTGCACATCGCTACTCCCCAGTATGCCATGGGGCAGGAAGGGTCTTCATTGATGATCTTCGCAAACTGTTTTTCTGCCTCATCATATTCAAATGAATGCAGCAGGGCGATAGCGAGGTCAAAATCCGTTTTTGTTTTTTCAGAACAGGAGGTGAGGAAATGAACTGTACCAAATTGTTTTTCGGGCGGACCACACAATATTACATCGCCATGCTTAAGACCGATAGCATTGATCGTTTCATTTGATGGGGCCGCACTCTTTGTTTTGCATGATACATGAATAAGTATCGATGCACTGAAAAAAATGATCGTCAGCCTTTGGAAGACCTTGTTCATGTTACCTGATTAAAATTTTTCAGCGCTGTCAGCTGAAGTGTTTATTGATCCTTCCTATTTCACATATGGTGAGCCGGCATACTTCACGTATTTGTTCAGCCATTGATTTTGTTCCCATAACATGTGCAGGATATTCTCTTTTGCCGCGTAGCCATGTGCTTCAAATGGCAACTGTACAAAGCGAACCGTACCTCCATGCCCTTTAATGGCATTGTATAATCGCTCACTCTGAATTGGGAAGGTACCGGGATTATTATCAGCTTCGCCATGTATCATCAATAAAGGCGTCTTTATCTTATCTGCATACATGAAAGGGCTCATTGCATCGTACACTTCCGGGGCCTGCCAGTAGGTTCTTTCCTCATTTTGAAAACCAAAAGGTGTAAGCGTACGATTATAGGCGCCGCTTCTTGCAATACCCGCTTTGAACAAACTGGTATGCGCTAAAAGATTGGCTGTCATGAAAGCACCATAACTGTGGCCACCAACAGCAACACGGTTGCGGTCACCAACACCCATTTCTGATATTTTATCAATGGCTGCTTCGGCACTCCAGGTAAGCTGATCAACGAAATTATCATTGGGTTGTTTGTCACCTTCACCCACAATGGGGAACTCTGTATTGTCCATGATAGCATATCCCTGTGTAGCCCAAAAAACAACCGAACCATAACCAACCCTTGTAAAAGTGTATTTGCTTCCTCTTAACTGTGCGGCATCGGCGGCGCTTTTGAATTCACGGGGATAGGCCCACATAATAACAGGTAATGGCCCATCTTTTTTTGCATCATAGCCTTTCGGAAGATAAAGATCAGCTGCAAGATCAACGCCATCCTTTCTTTTATAAGTTATTTTTTGTTTAGTGATGCCACGCAATCCCGGTTGCGGATCGGGAAAATCAGTGATAGGTTTTATGCTGTTGTTTTTTATATCCCGCAGGTAATAGTTAGGCTGTTCGGTCTGGCTTTGCCTGTTGGTGACGATGATGAGTTTATTGTAGTCCAGAACATTGGCCACTGATTCGTAATAAGGTTCTTCACAGCGCCATAGTTGTTTGGTTTCTTTTGTATCTATGTCCATCATGTTCAGGAAAGGGAGATCTCCTTTGGGTGAAGCTCCATTGCCCCTCATAAAGATCTGTGAACCGTTCAGCAGCATCACGGTGTTGCGTCCGTATTTATTCTTCTCCATCAATGGCGTGCCGGGATCGTTGTAAGCATCATCTGTACTCTTGTCCCACAAAATATCAAGAGCTCCTGTAGCAGTATTCAGCTTACTGAACTTGCTGGTATGCTTTACCCTTGATCCTTCCGTTACAAAGAACAAGTCATGGTTAACATCGGTGATATTATACATCCGCATACCTGTTTTGATCAGTATCCTTGCTGTACCATTGAAAGGAGCTGCCAGTGCATAAGCAGCATCATGGTAATCCATTTTCTTTTTGATGAGGCCGCTATCCAATGGTTCGATCCATCTTACGGTTGAAGGTTCATTGTCCAGCCAGTCATAATTTCTTGGTGCATTCAGAACATTATCATAACCGGAAGGAGCGAGTTCACTGCTGGGAAGTTTTGCCAATAATTTTACCATGGCCCCATTCATATCTGTTATCATCATGGTTGAATTAAAACCACCTGCTGTTACCAGGTATGAGAAGGGTTTGTCGATCCTTTCTACCAGTAAATATTTTTTATCAGGGGAAATATTCACACTGCTGTAGATGGCTGGTGTGCCGATCTTCATTTCTGCTCCATTGGTATTTTTTACCAGTTGTGTTGTAGCATAGAACTCGAACTGTGTTTCATCAAACGGGGATTTGATAAGATCCTGGAAGGTAGCGCTGGGTGCGACCTTTCCAAGGTTCTGCTGCACCACGGGACCCTTTGGGGCTAATGGCTTTTTTGGAGCCATGCTCAATGGTTTATTTACAGCAGTATATAAAAGGCTATTGTCATCGATCCAGTCAAATGCTGCACCCAGGACCAGGTTAACGGCAGCTTTATTTATTCTCGATGCCTTATGTGTCTTTATATCGAGTACGTAGATATCAATACTATTGCCGGAAGTATTGGTAAAAGCAGCTTTGTCCTCATCCGGACTCCATTGAAGGTTACCGGCTTTTAAGTTGGCAGGCAATCCTGTCACAGTAAATTCCTTTCCGCTTTTAACATCCTTAATGATGATGTTGGTGAAATAAGAGCTCCTGCTGGGGCCGAAATTGTTTGGATTGATCCGCAGGCCTGCAATGCGTAATTCAGGCTGTGCCAGGTCTTCCACAGTAGGCATGCTGCTGCGTTCCATTACCAGCATATGTTCTCCTTTACTGTCGAAGCTCACGCCCGGTGTAGGTTTTGCCATTACCAGGTCATAGATATCCTTTGGCGGGGTTTGGTATTCGATAGCATCCTGTGCAAATGAATTGCTGCACGTAAAAAGCAGGATAATTAAAAGGACCTTTCTCATAATGTAGTTTTTATTTTTTGACCAACAGTGGTATTTCAATTTGACATCGTTGTGTCACTCACTTCAGCGGGTAAGCATTATTCATCATAGTGGCCAGGATATTATTTCCTGAAGAAACGAGGTTTGGGACTTGACGGTTGCCCGGTCTTAATTGCTGATACCCACCCTGTGTTTTATATATTCATTCTTCTCCAGTTCACCCAACATGAACAAGGCAAGATCGCCGGCAATGATACTATTATTGTTTGGATCAGGAACATAATCTGCGCTTGTAATAAAATCACCGGTCGGACTTCCTTCCTTGATAGCAGGTGGACAAACAAATGTCCAGTCAAGATCACTTCCTTTTAATAATTCAAAGGCCTTCTGATGTTCGATGCTCACCGGGATCAGTTCCCGGGGATAATCCTCCTGCTCCATCAACAGGCTGGTCTCATCAGCATTCAATATTCCTATTGTGCCGATCCCGATGATCCTTTTTACTCCTGCCTTTTCCATCTGTGCAACGATGTTCTTTAAACCCAGCGTACGTGTCTTATCTGTACCATCAACTCCGCCTCCCAAAGCCGAAAGTACAGCATCACATGCTTTAACAGCTCCATAAACTTCGCCGGCATCAAATAATGCACCCTGCACCAATTGCAGGTTCTCGGTCTGCAAATAATCGGTGGTATAAACATTCCTTCCAAAAGCTTTTACATGATAACCCTTGAACAATGCCTGTTGAACCAGCTGTTTTCCTATCATACCTGTTGCCCCAAAAACTACCACCTGCATATCTTTAATTTTATTGAAGTTAATTTATTTTGCCAATATCGGTTGCGGCCAAAACGTCTGCAAAAACTTCTCCTTTTTTATCAAAGACGGACTTTGCAAAAGGGCAGAGTGGGAATATCTTCAAATGATTTTCTCTCGCATATTCTACTGCCGTTCTCACTAAACTGTAGCCAACATTCCTGCCCCTTAATTCCTCCGAAACCTCGGTATGTATGATAACCATCAGGTCTTGCCGTTTCATCCACCATGTCATCTCAGCAAGTATTTTGCCATTTTCCTCAACATAGAAGGACCCTTCCTTACCGACCTGTTTTGTTTGTATCAGCATCTGCTAAAATTTATTCAATTTAATAAAAAAGTTTTTTTGGTAACCGAATTGTACACATCTTTGTGATACAAATGACAAAAACAAATAACAATAGCTGGTGGTGGAGCATGATCTTGTGATTGTGCCTTTTGCTATTGATATGGATCAAGATAGTTAACCCGGCACAAGTTGCCGGGTTTTTTTATTGGTCTACCCAAATTATAGTTCAGACAATTGAAAAAGATAAGCATACATACGACCTCGAAAAAAATACTGGCAGATGTATATACACCTGTGGGTATCTACCTGCGGCTGAGAGACCGTTTCCGCGATACGATCTTACTGGAGAGCACTGACTTCCATGCAGGCGAGAACAGTTATTCCTTTATAGCCATCAATGCCATTGCAGGAATCGAGATCAGTAACCCGGCTGTTATTGAATTCAAACTGCCCGGTCAAAATGCTGAAAAGATCAGGATCAGCGAGCCATCTTCGGTACCCCAACACCTGTATGATTTTATGCAGCGCTTTGAGATAAAAGAAGTTTCACCCAGGCCCGTAAATGTTGCGCAGGGATTATTCGGGTATACTGCTTATGATGCTGTTAGCTTTTTTGAGAACATAGCGACTGCTAAAAAAGAAGAGAACGATATACCATTGATCCGTTACCGTCTTTACCAGTACGTGATCGCCATCAATCATTTCAAAGATGAATTATTCATCTGTGAAAATAATATTGATGGGGTAGAGAGTGAGATCGGCCTGATAGAAAGTCTGATAAAAAGTAAAGATGTCCCGGGCTTTCCCTTCAAATGCAGCGGCGAAGAAAGATCAAATATCACTGATGAGGAATACAGGGATATGGTAAGAAAAGGGATCAGCAATTGTCACAGGGGCGATACATTCCAGGTAGTGCTGAGCAGAAGGTATGAACAGTATTTTACAGGCGATGAATTCAATGTGTACAGGGCATTGAGAAGTATCAACCCAAGCCCCTATTTATTTTATTTTGATTACGGAGATTATAAACTGATGGGGTCATCACCCGAAAGCCAGCTGATCGCTGAGAAAGGAAAGGCTATTGTACATCCTATCGCAGGTACATTCAAAAGAACAGGTGATGATGAACAGGACAAAGCGCTGGCCATACAACTGGAGAATGATGAAAAGGAAAATGCTGAACACGTGATGCTGGTCGATCTCGCAAGAAATGATCTCAGCCGTATGTGCAGCGATGTGGAAGTGTCGCAGTATAAAAAGATAAACTATTACAGTCATGTCATCCACCTGGTAAGTGAAGTAACAGGTAAGGTTCCTGCCGGAATAAATCCTTTTCAATTACTCGGCAGTACTTTCCCTGCGGGCACATTAAGCGGTGCGCCAAAATATAAAGCCATGCAATTGATCAGTGAGTATGAAAAAAGCAAAAGGGGCTATTATGGTGGAGCGATCGGCTTTATAGGTTTTGATAAAAGCATTAACCATGCTATCATGATCCGCACGTTCCTGAGCAGGAACAATACATTGATATGCCAGGCAGGGGCAGGTATTGTAGCTGCAAGTCAGCCCGAAAATGAATTACAGGAAGTGAATAATAAATTGAATGCTTTAAAACAGGCCATTAAACTGGCTGAGATCATAAACAGTTAACGATTATGAAAATACTGGTCTTCGATAATTACGATTCATTCACTTATAATCTTGTTCATCTTGTAGAAAAGATAACAGGAGAGAGGGTTGATGTCTATCGCAATGACCAGGTAAGCATGGAAAAAGTGAATGAATATGACAGGATCATTCTTTCGCCCGGGCCAGGTATCCCCGAAGAAGCAGGGATGCTTTTGCCATTGATAAAACAATATGCTCCTTCCAAACCAATACTGGGTGTGTGTTTAGGTCACCAGGCCATAGCCGAAGCTTTCGGGGGAAAGCTGATCAACCTGGATACGGTTTATCATGGTGTATCAACGCCGATAGAAATTAAGAATGCAAAGTATAAGATCTTTGAAGGCTTGCCGGATAAGATCAATGTTGGCCGGTATCACAGCTGGATCGTGAGTGATGAAGATCTGCCTGAAGTATTGGAAGTGACGGCAAGAGATGAACATGGCTATATCATGGGACTGCAGCACAAAGCACTCGACGTACAGGGAGTTCAATTTCACCCGGAGAGCGTGCTTACCCCTGACGGAGAAAAAATAATGAGGAACTGGTTAAAGCAATGAAATGAAAAAGATCCTGAATTATTTATTTGAATATAAAAGCCTGTCAAGGGAACAGGCTAAAGAAGTGCTGTACAATATTTCCAAAAATGTGTACAGTGATGCTGAGATCGCGGCATTTATAACCGTGTATCTTATGCGTACGATCACCATCGATGAATTGCAGGGTTTCCGGGACGCTTTACTTGAATTGTGTATACCTGTTGATCTCGGCGGCCAGGAAGTAATGGATATCGTTGGAACGGGCGGCGACGGAAAGAACACTTTCAATATCTCAACACTGAGTTGTTTCATAGTAGCAGGTACCGGTAACAAGGTTGCCAAGCATGGCAATTACGGCGCTTCATCTATAAGCGGTTCCAGCAATGTGATGGAGCAGTTGGGTTATAGTTTTAAGAACAATAGTGATGCATTAAAAAAAGAACTCGAAGAAGCGAATATCTGTTTCCTGCATGCACCCTTGTTTCATCCGGCATTAAAAGTTGTAGGGCCAATAAGGAAGAACCTGGGAGTAAGAACATTCTTCAACATGCTTGGGCCAATGGTAAATCCCGCCTTTCCGAAATACCAGCTGGTAGGAGTATACAGTCTTGAAATGGCAAGGATATATAATTATCTGTTGCAGCAGGGCAACAGCGCTTTTACGATCATTCACGGCCTGGATGGTTATGACGAAATATCCCTGACAGGAGATACAAAGGTCATCAGCAATACAGGTGAAAAAATATATAATGCTGAAGAACTGGGGAAACGTACCGTAAGCCCTGTTGACATTTATGGAGGCAATTCTGTTGAAGAAGCAGCGAAAATATTCATGGCCATCTTAAAGGGACAGGGATCATGGGCACAGAATGCGGTGGTGCTTGCCAATGCTGCGATGGCATTGCAGTGTACAGGCAAATATAAAAATTATGAAGATAGCTACCAGTTATGTGTAGAAAGCCTGGAGAGTGGAAGAGCATACCATTCATTAAAGAAACTAACAGGCGGCCAATGAATATCCTTGATAAAATAATTGAGCACAAGAGGTTGGAGGTGGAAAGGAATAAAAAAAATGTTCCTGTGGGTCAATTGCAGCAAAGCAGGTTTTATCACCGGGATACATTTTCATTGAAGGGATTTTTATTGGATGAAAGCAGAACAGGTATCATTGCCGAGTTTAAAAGAAGATCGCCGAGCAAAGGACTGATCAATGGCAAAGCAGATGTGTGGGATGTAACAAAGGCATATACCGATCATGGGGCATCGTGTTTGTCTGTGCTGACGGATGAAGAATTCTTTGGCGGATCGGCAGCCGACCTGCAAAAGGCAAGGCCGAATGAGGTCCCAATATTGAGAAAGGATTTTATCATTGATGAATACCAGGTAACGGAGGCAAAGGCAATGGGGGCTGATGTTATTTTGCTGATCGCTGCCTGCCTGGAGCCTGCCCGTATCAAAGAATTGGCTTCCTTTGCAAAAGAACTCAAATTGGAAGCGCTGCTGGAGATACATGGAAAAGAGGAGCTGGGGCATATCTGTGATGAAACAGCCATTATCGGCATCAATAACCGGGACCTGAAGACATTTGAAGTGGATATCAACCGATCTATTGAACTGGGAGGAAAGATACCTCCAGGAAAGATCAGGATCGCAGAAAGCGGGATCGAGGATATCGAAACGATAAAGAGATTTAAAGAAGCGGGCTTCAAAGGATTTTTGATGGGAGAAAAATTCATGAGGTCAGAAGATCCGGGGAAGGCATTTCAACAATTCGTGGAAAAACTAAAACAACCATAGCATGAACATTAAAGTATGCGGCATTACACAGCTGAAGCAATTGCAGCAATTGGACGGGCTTGATATCGATTTTGCAGGATTGATATTTGATAAGAACTCTCCCAGGTATATGGGTGATAAGATAGCAGGAGAAGCGCTTAAAAATTCTGATTTTGACCTGAAGAAGGTAGGGGTATTCAAAGACCCTGAAATGATAGACGTGCTGGATGCCATTGACGACTATGGTTTGGATGTGGTGCAGTTACACGGGAATGAAACACCGGAAATGTGTGAGGACCTGAGCAGTGAAGTGGAAGTGATAAAAGCATTTAGTTTGCGGGGAGATGAAAGCATTGATGAGCTGGTGGCGGATTATGATGCGGTCTGCGATTATTATTTATTTGATACAGCGGGCGCAGATGGTATTGGCGGGGGCACAGGCAAACAGTTCGACTGGACGATCATTACGAAGGCGAAGATCGAAAAACCTTTCTTTTTAAGCGGCGGCATTGGATTGGAAGATGCGGTAAAAGTGAAAGCATTCAGGCATCCCGATTTTTATGCAGTTGATATCAACAGCAGGTTTGAAAAAGAACCGGGCGTTAAGGATATGGCATTGGTACTGCAGTTCAAACAGGGACTGAAGAAATAATTTAAACCAGTTTGTATGATAACAGTAAGACATGCGACAGAGAACGATCTGCCACAGGTGCTGGAAATCTACAATGATATCATTGCAAATACTACTGCTGTCTATTATTATGAGCCACATACCCTGGAAATGCGGAAAGCCTGGTTTAATGAACGGAAGCAGCAGGGTTTTCCCATATTTGTTGCAGAAGAAGATGGCAGGATATTGGGTATGAGTTCTATTGGGCCTTTCAGGGTGCCAACTGCATACCAGTTCTCTGTTGAGAATACGGTGCATGTGGCTGCTCATGCAAGAGGTAAGGGCATTGGTAAATTACTGATGCCACCGATCATTGAAGCGGCAAGAGAACTAAAGATGCATACCATCATTGCGGGCATTGACGCCACAAATGAAATAAGCCTGCATTTGCACAGGAGCTTTGGTTTTGAGGAGGTGGCGCATTTTAAAGAGGTTGGTTTTAAGTTCGGCCATTGGCTGGACCTGAAATTTTTGCAATTGATATTATAACTGACCGTTGATTTAATGTTGAAGTACAAGTGTGCGACGCCACTGAAGCTAAATAAAATTACAAATGCCCGTAACAAAAAAATATAAAGATCCTGATGAGCACGGTTACTATGGTAACTATGGCGGAGCATTTGTTCCGGAGATGTTATACCCCAATGTAAAAGAGTTGCAGGACAATTATCTTCAAATCATTTACAGCGATTCATTTCAAAAAGAATTTGTTCAGTTATTGAGGGATTTTGCAGGAAGGCCAACGCCTCTTTTTTATGCGCAAAGACTGAGCGAAAAATACAATAGCAATATTTTTTTAAAGCGGGAAGACCTTTGTCATACAGGGGCGCATAAGATCAATAATACAATCGGGCAGATACTGCTGGCACAAAGACTCGGAAAAAAAAGGATCATTGCAGAAACGGGAGCAGGCCAGCATGGCGTGGCAACGGCAACTGTCTGCGCATTGAAGGGAATGGAATGCATTGTTTACATGGGAGAGAAGGATATGGAACGCCAGGCTCCCAATGTGGCAAGAATGAAAATGCTGGGAGCAACTGTTGTGCCGGCAGTCAGTGGCAGCAAAACATTAAAAGATGCAACGAATGAGGCGATCCGTGACTGGATCAATAATCCTGTTGATACGCATTATATCATTGGCTCGGTTGTTGGGCCGCATCCATATCCGGATATGGTTGCAAGATTTCAGTCAGTGATCAGTGAAGAAATGAAAAAGCAGCTTTTCAGCAATACCGGATCCGAATTACCGACCCATGTTATTGCCTGCGTGGGGGGAGGAAGCAATGCAGCCGGTACTTTTTATCATTTTTTGGATCATGAGGAAGTGAAACTGTTTGCAGTAGAAGCAGCGGGTTGCGGTATCAATAGCGGAAAGAGCGCTGCAACAACACAATTGGGCAAGTCTGGTATTCTCCACGGCAGTAAAAGTTTATTGATGCAGACAGAAGACGGGCAGGTTATAGAGCCACACAGCATTTCGGCGGGACTGGATTATCCGGGTATTGGCCCACTGCATGCAAATTTATTTGAAAGCGGCCGTGCTGTTTTTATGAGCGCTACTGATGAGGAAGCATTGAAAGCTGCATTTGAACTAAGCAGGCTGGAAGGGATCATCCCTGCACTGGAATCGGCACACGCATTGTTTGCATTGTCAAAGCTGGAGCTAAAAAAAGAGGATGTTGTGGTTGTTTGCCTGAGTGGCAGGGGAGATAAGGACCTGGAAACTTATATGAAATACTTATAATCATGCGATACTTATTGATCATTCTTTGTTGCGGACTTCTCTTTTCCTGCAGTAATTCATTTATCAACCATGAACTGAAATCAGAAAGGATAGGGGATTGTTCGGATCAGACGACGCCGGTAAAAATGGTTTCGAATATCAATGGCGAGCGGTACGAATTTCATGCCTGCATTGATGATGGATTTGATGGCAAGAATTATTCTATTACAAGAGTTGGTGACAGTATCATCGTCAATTTTCCCAGGACCGTGAGTAAAAAACATGCGGAATATAATCTTGTACTGGATATAGATGCAAAGCCGAATTATCATCATATTATTTTGGATGGGCAGGAACTGACAATAGTGCCTGCGGAGAAATAGACCTCACAGTAGTAACCAAAGAATTTATTCATGAACGGGATCGACAAGCTTTTTTCTGAGAAGAAAAAAAACATATTGAACCTTTACTGTACAGCAGGATATCCACGGCTTGATTCAACCATTGAAGTAATGAAAGCCTTGCAGGATAATGGCGCTGATCTTATAGAATTAGGCATGCCGTACAGCGATCCATTGGCAGACGGTCCCGTGATACAGCAAAGCAACATGATCGCTTTGCAGAACGGGATGAGTATCCCGGTTCTTTTTGAGCAATTACAAGATTTTCGTAACAAGGTACAAATACCACTCATCTTAATGGGATATCTGAACCCTGTTCTCCAATATGGTATAGAAAGATTTTGCAGCGATGCTTACAGGGTGGGAGTGGATGGGATCATATTACCCGACCTGCCGATGTATGAATTTGAAAGGGAATACAAACCTTTTTTTGACAAACATGATCTCAAATTCATATTTCTTATTACGCCTGAAACAACAGCAGAAAGAATAAGGAAGATCGATGATATCAGCAGCGGCTTCATATATGCCGTTTCTGCTTCTTCCACAACAGGAAATGTTCAGCAAACCGGAACAAATGACATGGAAGAATATTTAAAGAGGCTGCAGGATATGAAACTCAAAAATCCAATACTGGTGGGCTTTGGTATAAAGGATAAAAAGAGCTTCAGGTCTGCCTGTGAGTACAGTAATGGGGCGATCATAGGGTCTGCCTATATCAGGGCACTGGAGCATGCTACAGATGTAAAAAAAGTCACTAAAGAATTCTTAAATACAATACTGGGTTGACCATTCTGCAGAAAACTCAGTAACTTGCATCACTTAATTTCTAATGATGAAAAGATCTTTATCCTTGTTCTTCCTGGTCGTTGCCGTGGCCTTTTTTCCCATGCTAGTACCTGCACAATCAAGCCAAAAAACCAAACCGAAACCAAAGACAACTGTTCAGCCGAAAGCTGCGGATGGTTTTGTGATCAATGGCGACATGAAGGGTTTTCCGGATGGTACAGCAGTATCTTTATTAAATGGACAAACCGGCGCTCCTGAATCTCAAACCACCATCAAGCAAAATAAATTCACATTTAAGGGCAAGGCAGACATCCCTGATTTTAAGATCATCCTTTTTAATAATCAACCGCCTTATGTAACACTTTTCATGGATAATAGTACTGTTACAGTTACAGGTGTTAAAGAAACAGCGGATAAGGCGAAAGTGACAGGCTCAAAATCACATGCTGATTTTGAACAATTCAACAGGTCGATCGAACCTTACCAGGCTGTATTTGCCGAAGGTGGCGATGATGATTCTGTAATGACAGCCAAAGCCATGCAGGTGCTGAATGATTTTTCTGTAAAACATCCCAATTCATTTATTACACCACTGGCCATCATCCGCTATAGCCATATTGCCAATGATCCCTACAAAACGGAGGCACTTTACAATATGCTGACTGCGGATGTTAAGAATTCCACCATGGGGATGTATGTTAACCAGATGATAACCGAAGCAAAAAGAAACGGTAACGGTACCATTCTTGCCGATTTTACACAGGCTGATACTTCGGGTATTCCTGTTAAGCTGTCTTCTCTTCGTGGTAAATATGTACTGGTTGATTTCTGGGCAAGCTGGTGCGGACCCTGCCGCCAGGAAAATCCTAATCTTGTTGCTGCTTATAATAGATTCAAATCAAAGAATTTTACAGTGCTTGGTGTTTCATTGGATAAGACCAGGCAAAACTGGGTGGATGCAATATACATGGATGGGCTTACATGGACACATGTAAGCGACCTCCAGGGATGGGGTAATGTGGTTGCACAGCAATTCCAGATCACAAGTATTCCGCAGAATTTTCTACTGGATCCCGATGGAAAGATCGTTGGTAAAAACCTGAGAGGAATAGCGCTTGAAAAGAAACTGGAAAAACTCCTTCAATAATTTACTGGCAATACTCCTGCAGCACTTCTTTTAATTTCAGCTTGAGCTTTGTAAAGTCACCGATCTTGGTGATATAATCTGCAGCGCCCAGGTTCCTCGTTATCTCCCTGTCCCTTGGGTTGGAGGAAGTAGAATAAATGATCACTGTGCTTTTACTGTCATTGAAGGCCCTTTTATAATCCCTCAGGAACTCAAAACCATTCAGCACCGGCATATTAAGATCTAAAAAGATAAGATCAGGGGGAGGAGGGTCTGCATGAATATATTCCATGGCTTCCTGGCCATTATTGGCTGTATTGCATTTGAAAGCCGGGTACAATTCTTCGATGACGTCCGATAAAAATGACTGGTCATCCTTATCATCATCTACGATCAGTATCTTGGTTTGCTTCAGCATATATGCGGTTACGTAACAAATATATCATTTAGAGGCTGAATTGTCAGGTAATATTATTGTAAAACTTGAGCCCTTGCCCAACATAGATATGGCCGAAATACTACCGTTATGGTTTTCTACTATCTTTTTGCATATCGCCAATCCAACACCCGTGCCTTCGTATTCAGTCTTGGCGTGAAGGCGCTGGAAGATCTCGAATATTTTATCCTTGTACTTTGTGTCAAAACCTATGCCGTTATCTGTAAAAACCAGCTTCCAGCTGATGCTGCTATCAGGCATTTTATCCACCATCCGCTCCGCTGAAATTGTTATAATGGGCGGCATACCTGGTTTTGAATATTTAAGTGCATTGCTGATGAGGTTGGTAAATAATTGCTCCATCTGCTCGGGAATGGCGTGAAGCACGGGAAGATTGGGCGCATTTACGACAGCCCCACTTTCAGCAATGCTTTCGTTAAGTGTTTCCATTGCATGCTGAAGAGTTTTATTCAGGTCGGTTTGTTTAAAGAGATCAGTATTGATATTAGTCTGTGCATAGGTCAGCACATCCTCGATAAGATTTTGCATCCGCATCGAAGCAGTACGAATACCATCAAAATAGGTTTTACTTTTTTCAGAAAGATGCTGTGCATCCAGTTCACTGATCCTGGAAGTGAACATTTCAATCTTCCGTAAAGGCTCCTTTAAGTCATGACTGGCAATGAAAGTAAAAGAGTTGAGTTCTTCATTTCTTTTTTCTAAAAGGTCATTCTGATCAGTAAGCTGCTGGTTGATGTCTGCAATTTCTTTGGTTCGCTCATTTATCTTCTTTTCCAGCATCTCTGAACTGATCTCGGCCCTGGTACGGCGTACATTTTCATTCCGAAGCCTGAAAAAGGAAAATAATAACACAGTGAACGATATCATGGAAAATACAAGAATATAAATGGCAGTCCATTTGTCGGCTTGCAGCTTGTTTTTATACCGCTCACTTAAAAGCCGGTCTTCTGTCTGTTCTGTGGTAATGGAAATATCTTTTATACTGTCCATCAGCACCCTTCCTTTTTTCATGACAGGTACCAGGCTGTCTGGGGTATTGTTCTTTAGCAATCTTAACCCGGTTTCAAGATATTGAAAACGATCCAGCACCAGCGTTTCGAGATGCTTTACATTATCTGCCTGCTGTGAGTTATCTGTAACCAATTTCTGCAGGTCAGCAATACTGGTAGCAATATTCTGTTTGGAATTATCAAAAGGTTCAAGAAAAGCGTTGTCTTTGGTGAGAAGGAACCCACGCTGTCCTGTCTCAGCATCTTTTAAAAGTGTAACTACTTCTTCTATTTTTAATTTTACAAGAAAGGTGTGGGTTACGAGATCCGTTGCATTCTTTTGTTTGTTGAAAAGCTGGAAGGATAAAAAAGTGAGCACCACCATGATAATGGCAGAGGCAAGAAAGGCAATGTAGGTGATATTGATCCTTTGTATTTTAGCCGGGCTCATATTGATTTTTTATTCCGGATCCGGAAGCAGTATTAAAGAAACGAAATATAACTTAAAAGGTTTGGTTACCTGGCCAATTGCCTTTTGTACAACTGCACCGTATTCTCCAATCCCAGGTAAACTGCATCGCATATCAATGCATGGCCGATGGATACTTCCAGCAGGCCGGGGATATTTTCAGCAAAATACTGGAGATTGTTAAGATCAAGATCATGACCGGCATTTATTCCCAGTCCAAGTTCGTTTGCTTTTTTGGCAGCAACAATATATGGCTCGATCGCTTCCTGCTTATTGCCTGCTGCATATTCTTTCGCAAATGCTTCCGTATATAATTCGATCCTGTCGGTGCCGGCCGCTTTTGCTCCTTCCACCATTTTGACTACCGGGTCCACAAAAATAGAAACACGTATGCCTGCATTTTTAAAAACGGCGATCATATCTTTTAAATAAGCAGCGTTTTCAATGGTATCCCATCCATGATTGGAGGTAAGCTGATTGAGTGCATCGGGAACAAGGGTAACCTGCATGGGTTTATTGGCGAGAACAAGATCAACAAAACTTTGCTCCCTGCAATTACCCTCAATATTAAACTCGGTATTGACTATCTTTTTCAATTCATATACATCAGCATAACGGATATGTCGTTCATCAGGCCTGGGGTGAACGGTGATGCCATCAGCGCCAAACCTTTCAATATCTTTTGCTGATTTGATCAGGTCCGGGTTATTCCCGCCACGGCTGTTGCGAAGTGTAGCGAGTTTATTTATGTTGACTGATAATTTAGTCATAATTGAAGTTTGAGGTCAGATATCTGAGGACTGAAAGGCAAAATTCAAAAAGTTTTCCAGTTTTGATATAATTTATAAAGTTTTGCTCCTATTTCATCATACTTTTTACTGAATAATTCAAATTCTTCAGTTGATATATAGCAACAATCTTTTGAAAATAACAACCATGTTTTTGTCTCTTCTAAAGACCCCATTGCGTATATCAGGTGCTTTTTAAACTCATTCTCATAAGATCTTCTTCCAAACCCTTCAGCAATATTTGCTGATATTGATCTTGATGATCGTATTATCTGATCTGTCAAAGAATATCTCTCGTCTTTAGGAAATGATTTAGTAGTATCAAAAATTTCCATAGCAAAATCATATGAGACTTTGAATACATCCAGGTCAAAAAGTGTCTTAATCATATAATTAGGTAACGGTTACATCATCTCTACTTAAGATTTCAGACCTCAGTTTTCAGATATCGTTCTTATCAAAGTTACACCGTGCGGAGCAACCCTGGTTGCAAACATCCCTTTAAAGGTCCCGATATCTTTTTGCCGCCACAGGTCTCTTACTTTTTGCGTATCTCCAAGACCAATATTTGTCCAGTAAAAACGGATCACATCATCTTTGTCAGACAAATTAAAAATGCCAACGGCTTTAGATCCATCTTCGAGTTGCTTTACCCAGACTTCCTGGTCACCCATTTTAAATGCCTGCTGGGCCTGTTTGCCAAGAGGATCCTGGTCAACAGCGATCACTTCATCATTGGTCAATAAGTTCAAAGTGAAATCATCCAGTTTCGCCAGGTCACAGCCGATGAGTAAAGGTGCGCTCAACAGGCACCACAGGCTCACATGTGTATATTGTTCGTCAGGTGTTAATCTTGTAGGGTGCAGGTTATCTCCCCATCCAACTTTTCCAACGATCATCATGTCCGGGTCATTCCATCTTCCGGGTTTTGCATAAAAATGCTGAACGGTTTGATTGAAGCCAATGCTTTGAAGGCTTTCCCATGTATCTTCAATATCGCCGGTTGTTCTCCAGCAATTACCATTAACCGTTGCACCCCATCTCCACACATCTCTCATTCCATATTGACAAAGGCTGTAAACGATATCACGATTCTGGTCCTGCAATGCTTTTTCCATAACACGGTATGGTTTCATAAATGCTTCATCAGTCGTATCTTTTTCATTCCTGTAAACCGTTTCATAACTGCACCAGTCATATTTTAAATAATCAATTCCCCAATTGGCATAAGAGGTCGCATCCTGCATTTCGTGCTGGTAACTTCCCAGGTATCCGCCGCATGTCCTGTCACCGGGTGAAGAATAGATCCCGAATTTCAGCCCTTTATTATGCAGCCATTCACCTGTCTTTTTAAGGTCAGGGAATTTTTTGTTGGTAACGATGTCTCCTTTCTCATTTCTTTTTTCTGCTTCCCATCCGTCATCAATATTCATATAGGTCCATCCATGATCGATCAATCCTTTATCGATCATCGCCTGTGCAGATGCTTTTAATTTTTCATCGCTAACACTGAGGCCCCAGCAATTCCAGCTGTTCCATCCCATTGGCGGCGTGAGCGCAAGCATATCCCCGCATTTGATGGTAAACTCCCGTTTAGCTGTACCTATTGAGTTCTTCACAATGAAATTCATTTTATACTCTGCTTTATTTTTCAGTATGCCTGTTATGATCCCCGTCGATGCATCCACTTTCAACCCCTCCGGCAAACCTTCAACACTGTATTGTAGTGGTTTTTTTCCCGTGGCTGGAATCTTAAACATGACAGGAGAGCCCGGCCTTACACCAAATGTCTTTGCCCCGTTTATTTTTGGTGATGCGGACGGGGCAGGGGTGAGTATATAAGGGATGATTTCGTTAACTGCGATCGTTTTATGGGTATTGCCTTCTTCAAATTCATAGGAGATGCTGTTCCTTTCAGCAAGTGTGATGGGTATACTGAGATCAAGTTTGGCTTTTCCTGCAAGATTAACAGGCATGTCATGCTTTTCTGTTTTATCATTTTCTATATCGATGATAGAATAGTGGAGAATGCCAGTGATGGTTTGGTCAAAGCTGTTGGTAAGGGTAATACTTTTTTTTGCTTTTGCTTTGGAAATGAACCGGACCGGGGAACTGTTGTTGATCCCTATGCCATCGATAAGGTCAAGCATACTGATATAGGGCATGCCGCCAAAGATACCGCCCAGTCCGCCTCCATCATAAACCTTTACTGCAATGACGTTCTCACCTCCCCACTTTAAAAACATACTGTTAGCGCTGATACGATATTCCTGCTTTTTATTCCAGGTGGTAATGTATCCCTGCGGATCTGAAGGGAAAGAGCCCGACTTGCCGATCTTTGTTCCATTAAGATACACTTCACACACATCGTCGATCTTTGCCAGGTAGATACGCAAAGAATCTTTCCAAAATGAATTCGTTCTCAATGATGCCGGGATCACCACACGAAAACGATACCATGCATAACCGTCATATTTCTGGTAACCCTGGTTATCCCAAACTGTATTTGTCAGCAGTACCGTCCATTTACTGTCATCAGTCACAGGATAACTGTAAGTAATATCATCTCCTGTTATGAATCGTGCAGAAGGGAGCTCTATTTTCTGGCCTATCGTGATAAAGAAAATAAGGATAAAAGCACAGGTAAATGCTGTCTTCATAAAATTAGCTTTTACCAAATGTAAAGAATGTTTGCTTTTAAATAAGAGCGTTAAAATACCTGCTGGAAAATAAAAGATTAGTTCAACTCTTTTATTAAGAGTTTGCTGATCTCGGTTGCCTTATTGTAGATCATAAAATGGCCGCCTTCTTTAATTTTGATATCAGGCTTAACATATTTGATTGGGAATAACCTGTCTGAAGTTCCATGGATATGAACCAGGTTGACGGGTTTTACAGTATTGTCCCATTCCATGATCTTTCCCATTGCCCATTTTGCAAATTCAGGCTGTGTATCGTGAATTATTTCCTTTAAGAGGTCTTTCTCATCCTTGTTCTTCACGCCAAAGAGCCAATAGGTAAGGGGATTTACTTTCTTATAAAATGAAGAGGGGATGCGCCTGTGTAATTTTAATTTCTTAATGAGCAGGTCGCCTAAAAAACCTTTTGGCAATCCATCTTTTGTTGCGATGCTTGAAATGATAACTGTTTTTTGTGGTTGCAGAAATTTGGACATCTCCACGGCTACAACTCCGCCAAAGGAAAGACCAACTAAAGCATAAGCCTGGGATGTATCAACCTGTGAAGACAGTCTTTGGCAATAGTGCAAGAGTGATTCATCCGCCGTATTGTCTGTCCAATCGATATACCTGACTGTCCAGTGCAAAGGAAGCATTAATCTTTTGAATGCTCTTTTGTCTGCCCCAAGTCCGCTGATGAAGTATACAGTCACGATATTATTTTGATCCAATGAAGATAAAATAAAAAGATTTGCTGGATAGCGATAAGGAAGACTCAAAAAAAAAGCCCCGAATCAAGAATGATTCAGGGCAGTATTTATTCACCTTTAAAGATTTTATTAGTAGCGATAATGTTCCGCTTTGAAGGGACCTTCCTTCGGAACACCAAGATACGTACTTTGTTCGGAAGTTAATTCATCCAGAACCACCCCAATTTTGGCGAGGTGAAGACGGGCAACTTTTTCGTCAAGTATCTTCGGCAATACATAGACCTTGTTCTCGTATTTGCTTGAATTGCTCCACAATTCGATCTGTGCCAGTGTCTGGTTGGTGAAAGAAGCGCTCATCACGAATGAAGGGTGGCCGGTAGCACAGCCCAGGTTCACCAAACGGCCTTCCGCCAGGATGATGATATCCTTTCCATCGATAGTGTACATGTCAACCTGCGGTTTGATCGTATTCTTTGTCTTGCCATAATTCGAATTCAGCCATGCCATGTCGATCTCGATATCGAAGTGGCCGATATTGCACACGATCGCTTTATCTTTCATCAGGCGGAAATGTTTTTCCGTGATCAGGTCGCGGCAGCCGCTTGCTGTAACAATGATGTCGGCTTCTTTAACTGCTTCGATCATTGGCTTCACTTCAAAACCGTCCATCGCTGCCTGTAATGCACAGATCGGATCGATCTCGGTGATGATCACCCTGCAGCCAGCACCTTTTAATGAAGCGGCAGAACCCTTACCCACATCACCATAGCTTCCTACAACAGCAACCTTACCAGCCATCATCACATCTGTTGCACGGCGGATAGCATCCACCAGGCTTTCTTTACAACCGTATTTATTATCGAACTTAGATTTGGTAACTGAATCATTCACATTGATCGCAGGAATAGGCAATGTTCCTTTTTCCATCCGCTCATACAAACGGTGAACGCCGGTTGTTGTTTCTTCGCTCAAACCTTTCACATGCTGGATCAGTTCAGGATACTTATCAAATACCATATTGGTAAGATCACCACCATCGTCGAGGATCATATTCAAAGGGCGGTCTGCACCACCGAAGAACAAAGTTTGTTCAATGCACCAGTCAGCTTCTTCAATGCTCTGGCCCTTCCATGCGAATACCCCGATACCTGCAGCAGCTATTGCAGCAGCAGCCTGGTCCTGGGTGCTGAAAATATTGCATGAGCTCCATTTAACTTCAGCACCAAGCGCCACTAAAGTTTCGATCAGTACAGCAGTCTGGATGGTCATGTGCAGGCATCCTGCTATTCTTGCGCCTTTCAATGGCTTTGATGCGCCGTATTCTTTACGCAGGGCCATCAGACCCGGCATTTCAGCTTCGGCTAACATAATTTCTTTACGGCCCCATTCGGCGAGGCTCATATCTTTTACCTTGTTAGGCAGTGCAAAATCAATTGCATTTTTTGTTATGGCAGACATAAATATTAGTTTAGGATGCAAAAATAGTATTATAGGATAAAATTCTACAGTTTTATATAAATTTGGGGAAATATCACGTTATTTCGTTAATAGCAGGATAAAACACTTTTTCACTATGGCAAAAGCGGTACAAACAGAAAAATCGGCTACGGGCCAGGTTGCACTCGATGCAAAGGATATGGCAATACTCCACCTGTTACAGCAAAATGCAAGGATGACGGTAAAGGAGATCGCCGATAAGATCCACCTCAGCACTACGCCCGTACATGAACGCATCAGGCGAATGGAATCGAATGGCGTGATCAAACAATATGCAACCCTGCTCGATCATGCCAAAGTGAACAAAAGCCTGATCGCTATTTGTTATGTATCGTTAAAAGAACACAGCAAAGCGGCGGGGACCAAATTTGTAAAAGCGATACTCCAGATGCCTGAAGTGATGGAATGTTATACCATCAGCGGCGAGTTTGATTTTATGCTGAAGGTGATCACTGCAGATATGAATGCTTACCACGATTTCCACGTGAACAAACTAAGCAATATCGAGAACATGGGGCATGTGCAAAGCATCTTCGTGATGGGAGTGATCAAGCAAACGCATCAGCTGGTGCATGGGTAGGTTTGCAGCGTAAGGTTCATTACATAGTCATTCATGAAATAACCATTGCCAATATTGATGTCTTCTTCCTTAATGACCTTAAAACCTATCTTCCTGTAAAAATCCTGCGCTTTATTATGGCGGTTCACATTTAACTCCAGGTCTGTTGCGTCGCAGAAACTGATATCATTGATGATAAAGCCTATCAGCAATTTGCCGATACCCTTCCCCTGTTCTTCCGGGTCGATATATATTTTATGAAGGCGGTAAATTTTACCTGCAACAGGATCACCGGCTGACTTGGGTGAATAGGATGCAAAACCAACGGCGCCATTGGTTGCCGTGTGTCCGTTCAATTCAGCAAGCAGGGCATTTTCTTTTGCAATGATGAACTGGTGGCCGTCATCCATTTGTTTTTGTAAAGAGGATTCGCTGTAAAATAATTCCAGCATATAATCCATTTGTTCCGGAGAGAGGATAGAAGCATAAGCAACTTTCCAGATATTTTCAGCAAGCTGTTTTATTGTTGAGATACTCTCGGGCCCAACCTTGCTGACATGGATCATGGATTACTTGATTTTTATTTTCAGGTCAGGAGCGAACATCAGCCTTCCCTGTGCATCTTTGGCGACGATGTCGAAAAAATATAATTCCTCACCGGATTGTAATTGCTCGGTGATACTTCTTTTCCAGAATTCAGTGATGGGTGTTTCACGGAAAAACTGAACCACGGCACTTGTGGTAGGAGATACTTTTCCTGTTTCTTCATTTTCAGTCACTGCCTTTCTCCTGTACAATAGCTGGTAGGAAGAAATGGTATAGGGGGTTTTTTTATCATCCGTCACTTTCAATGGAAGTGTGATCAGTTGCAGGCCTTCTTCAACCGCTACCTCCGCAGAATCTGAACGGATACCTAAAAAAGAATGAAGTTTCGGGGGCTTGTATTTCTGTACTGGAGTTGTCCTGGTATCAGCTTTTGGCCTTTGGGCCTGTACTGTTGTCAGGATGAAGGAAAAAGAGATGAAAAATAAGCATTTTACAACCCGTCCCATGGTCTTTGTGTTTGATTAAAATAGAACGAAATTACGGCCAAATTAGTATGCTGTTTTACATTTAACTAATTGTTGACAGGCTCTCTTCGATCGTCTTGATTCTTGCTTCAGCATCAGCTTTTTTCTTTTGTTCCAGCGCCAGTACTTCGGGCTTTGCATTTTGCACAAAACGTTCGTTGCCCAGTTTCTTTTCTACAGATGCCAGGAAGCCTTTTTGATGTTCAAGATCTTTTAAAAGATCATCTTTAAGTGTTGCGGTATCCAATACCTTACCCGTTTCGATATAGAACTTATCTTTTTCCACTGCTACTACGATGCTGTTTGGAATAGGTTCTTTGGTAAAGCTTACTGTTTCCGCATTCACCTGTTTACCCAAGATCGTTCCTATCGGTTTATATGTTCCTGTTGTATCGGTCTGAATGAAAAGCTTAATTGTTTCTTTTGGCTTTACCTGGTTCTTATTCCTGCTGTCACGAATGCTGCTGATCACCTGCTTCAGCGTTTCTCCCTGCAGGAGTATTTGCTTCTCCGTCTTTCCTGCTGCAGCAAACTGCCTTACACAGAGATCATCTTTTTGCTCTTTAAGCAGGTGATAGATATCTTCTGTAACAAAAGGCATGAAAGGATGCAGTAATTGCATGAGATCTTCGAAATAACCAGTTGTCTTATTATATACTGCTGTATCGATCGGTTGTTCAAAACCCGGCTTTATCCATTCGAGGTACCAGCTGCAGAAATCATCCCATATGAGGGAATAGATCGTTTTCAATGCTTCACTCAGCCGGAATTGTTTCATCAATTCATCCACATCAGCCCTTACTTCGTTAAGCCTGTTATCAAACCAATCAAGCGCAAACTGTTTTGAGTTGTCTGCATCTTCGCCATTTACATTTGGCGACTGACGTTGCTCCCACATCTTTACCAGCTTGAGTGCATTCCATATCTTGTTGTTGAAATTTCTTCCCTGCTCCAATGATGATTCATCAAATAAAAGATCATTACCGGCAGGAGAGGAGATCATGATACCGAATCGCACTGCATCGGCTCCGTATTTATTGATCAATTCAAGAAGGTCAGGACTGTTACCTAACTGTTTGCTCATTTTCCTTCCTTGTTTGTCACGTACCATCCCGGTAAAATAAACATCCCTAAAAGGTATCTGCTGCTCATATTCCATCCCCGCCATTACCATCCTCGCCACCCAGAAGAAAATGATATCCTGGCCGGTAACCAAAACAGAGCCGGGATAATAATATTTGATGTCCGCATTGCCCGGATCTGTAATCCCATTAAAAACCTCCATCGGCCAAAGCCAGGAAGAGAACCAGGTATCCAGTACGTCAGCATCCTGGGTAAGCTTCAGGACGCAAGCTTCAAGTTGCGTTGTATCGGGATTTTTAATTCCTTCCTCTTGCAGCTTGAGTCTTGCAGCTTCCATTGCTGTTTCTGCAACTACCATTTTCCCTTCCTCATCATACCATGCCGGTATCTGCTGACCCCACCAAAGCTGCCGGCTGATGCACCAGTCTTTTACATTCTCGAGCCAGTATTTGTAGGTGGCTAAAAATTTATCTCCGGGATGAATTTTTATATCTCCTTCAACAACGGCTTTCAATGCAGGCGTTGCCAGCTCTTTCATTTTTACGAACCACTGCGTGCTTATTCTTGGTTCCACCACAACACCGGTGCGCTGGCTGTAACCCAGCCTTGTTGTATATTCTTCATCCTTTACCAGGTATCCTTTCTCCTGTAGCTCAGTTATAATCTTTTTTCTTGCTTTAAAACGGTCTTCGCCAACATAGATCTGCGCAGCAGCGCTCATCGTTCCATCTTCGTTAATGGTGTCAACCACTTCAAGGTTATGTTTTAATCCAAGATTATAGTCGTTGATATCATGTGCGGGTGTTACTTTCAATGCGCCGGTGCCGAATGAGGGGTCAACATAATCGTCAAAAATGATGGGGATACGCCTGTTGATGAGCGGAACAAAAGCATAAGCGCCTTTCAAATGTGCATAGCGCTCATCATTGGGGTTAACGAAGATAGCAGTATCACCCATTATCGTTTCGGGGCGCTGCGTAGCGATGCTGATATATTCTTCCTTTGCCGTATCCAGTTTGTAACGCAGGTGGTAAAGTTTACCAGTGAGTTCTTTATACTCCACTTCCTCATCACTCAATGCGGTCTTGGCAGCCGGGTCCCAATTGATCATCCTTGCACCGCGATAAATAAATCCTTTATTATAGAGGTCGATAAAAACTTTTATTACGGCCTTATAATAGTGATCATCCATTGTAAAGGTCGTCCTGTTCCAGTCAACGCTGCAACCCAGCCTTTCGATCTGGTTATAGATAATGTTCCCGTATTTTTCTTTCCATTCAAAAGCATGTTTCAAAAACTCTTCTCTTGAAAGGCTGTTCTTGTCAATGCCTTTCTCTTTCAGCATGCCTACAACCTTTGCTTCCGTAGCAATGGAAGCATGGTCACTGCCCGGCACCCAGCAGGCATTAAAACCGCTCATTCTTGCCTTGCGGACAAGGATATCCTGCACGGTCTCGTTCAGCGTATGTCCCATGTGCAATACGCCTGTTACATTCGGAGGAGGTATCACTACTGTAAAGGCTGGCCTTTCGTCGGGTTTGCTGTTAAAATACCCCTGGCTCAGCCAATGCTTATACCATTTCTCTTCAACGGTTTGGGGCTCAAAATTTTTCGTCAATTCCATTTTGTATGATTCGTATTCAATACTCCCGTATTAAGCGGGGATCGCAAAAATACAAAAAAGAGGGCAGCTTTGAGGTTGGGTGCAGCCATAACAAGAAGCCCGGAGTATCAGCAATGCTATACTTCGGGCTATGAAAATACTTTGGAGTTATGAAAATGGTTGACAGGCTGCCTACCCGGCAACCTTTGCGATCCTTCCCAGGCAAAAGGCGCCAATAGCCATTACAAGATCCCGTACGGCAACGTCATAAAATTTGCCGCTTGCGATCAGTGTTACCGCGATCAATACGAGCCAGGCCGATACGATATAAGCACCCACGGAAGGCTTCAGCAGCACTAACAGGCCTGCAACGATCTCTATAACACCCACGATCATCATGAATACGTGTGGTGTGAAGGGCAGCATTGAAGCTACGTCGGGATTAAGATAGCTTTCCCAGTTGGTGAGTATATTGGTGAATTTATCGAGGCCTGCTACAATTGGTACCAAACCATAAGTGAGCTTAAGGATGGTGAAAACCGATCTTATGGACTGGTTTGAATTAGTTGTCTCCATGATTTGATGTATTTATATTTTCAGAAATAGTTTTTAGTTTGGTTAACACTGCATTTACGATCGCATCACAATACACGAGGTTGAACTCAAAAATGTCTTCGGGTGTATATTTCTTTTCTATCTCTTTTCTCAGCATCGACTTTGCACGGTTCAGCCTCACTTTTACATTCGATTCTGTTATGTTCATTATTTCTGCTGTCTCTGCTGTACTCATACCGCTGAGATGACGCAAAGAAAAAACAAGACGATATTCTATAGGAATCTCTGCAAGTGATCTTTCAATAACATGGGTCAGTTCCCGGTTAATGACAGTCTCAGCAACTTCATTGTGTTCACCAGTAACATTCATCGTGAACTGGTTCTCATTTATAAAATTCATGTTGCTCATTTTAACCCTTGTGCTGAGTTTATGTTGTTTTTTAAAGCAATTGTTAAGCATGATCCTGGTGATCCATGTTTTGAAGGATGACCTGTTCTCGAATTGTGAAAGGTGCAGGTAAGCGCTTATAAAAGTTTCCTGCATCAGGTCCTGCGTATCGGCATGTATGAATCCATAAGACATACCTGTTTTGTATAAAAAAGGATTATACCTCCTGATCAGTATCTCGAACAGCGCAAGCTCTCCACCGGTCACTTTTTCAATAATTTCAATATCAGTGAACTGTTCAAACTGTTTTATTGTATTCATGCGTTAGACAGGTCTTCAGTTTTATTTTAGGTTAACAAGCAGCAACTGCACTCATATAATTAGAGTGTTTACGGACTGTAAAGGTTACAAAATTCTCAAGGTTTTTTAAAAATGAGATTTGGGTAAGCTGTGGGATGCCCTGTCCGCCAATGTTACAACAGCAGGGATGGTTTTGGGCTGACCCTTATTACATGGTGCAGGGATCCCCAGATAATAAAAAGCTAACGGTGGTTTAAAAAACCGTTTAATGTAGTGCAATAAAAAGATGATGAAAAAAATTAATTCCCTATGGCGGATTTTAAACTGCTGCTGACCTTTTCAATGCCAGCAGGAGTAATGCAAATGACCATAGTATCTTCCTGGCTGGTGATGACCAATCCTTCATCTTCGAGCAATTTCAGGTGCTGTTGAATAACACTCCAATCCTGGAACTGTCTCAGAATAATTTCCCTGGGGCGGCATTTATAAGTATCCGGTTGCGGATCTTCTTTGGTGATGTTATAAATTGTTTGCAGGGTTTTATAGTAGGCTTCCATGCGATAAATATATTTAATAAAGTCGGATATAAACAAAAAATATATTCACAGCAATTCCACGGGTTATATGCAAGCCTTAGATCTGCTGCTGTATTGTATTTCCGCCGAAAAATATTTTTTAAATAAAAATTATTCAGCCGCTTCTATGAACGATGTCTATCAGAAATTTTATTTCGATCAATGCCCCGCACCGGGTTTTATTTTTTTGCCCTTTACAGCTTTTTTTCTTTCATGAAGTGCATTGGCTTCGCTGATCGAATGAGATTCGTGCAAAGACATTTCTTTGATCGCCATTTCTGAAAGATGTCTGTAATATTTCTGCAACACTTTCAATTCATCTTCACTGATATCTTCGCAGGAAACCATACGGTTACTGGCGAGTTCCTGTGCAACGATCAGTTCATTCAGTTTAAGGTGAATGGCAATTGAATCTTTATTCTGACTACGCTGGATCAGGAATACCATTAAGAATGTAATGATGGTGGTGCCTGTATTGATGACGAGTTGCCAGGTATCCGAATAATGAAAAAGGGGGCCCGTGACCAGCCAGGAAATAATGGTGAAAACCGCTACCACAAAGGCTGCGGTGCTGCCGGATGCTCTTGTTACTGCCGATGACATCTTTTCGAATCCTGATGGGCCTTTTGATTTCTTGCTTTTCATTTTATCTGTGTTTTGGGGATTATTATTTATGAAGACCTGATTGTTCAGGTAAATGTTGCGTTGTGGTTACAAATAATAAATTACACCGGTTAAAGAATTACAGAATTGCCTTCATCATACAAACACTGTTTGCTACATTCTCATACTGGCCATAATTCCCTGTGATGGTGTATCCTGCTTTTTTATAAAGACTGATCGCTTCGGGTTGTTTTTTACCGGTCTCCAGGATCGTGGAAGGATAGGTCTGTTCAGCTGCCCATTTTTCAAGTTCCTGCAACAGCATCAAGCCGATGCCATGCCCCCTGTATTCAGGTAACACATACATTCTTTTTATTTCAACATGCATCTTATCATATTCTTTGAATGCACCGCATCCCACTGGCTCATCATCATCATAACAAAGCACTACGTGTTTAAGATTATCGAGCTTATTGAACTGGTGATAGAAAGCATGTTCATCACCATCTCTCCTCGCCAGGTCCTCATCGAGCAGGACTACCAGCCTTTGAAAATGCAGATCTTCTGAAGAAGTTCTTTTCAATGTTTTCATAAATCAAAATTACTGTATGCTAAATAGTAAAAGGAAATAAAAGTGTTACCAGGTTGGTAATTAAATTTTCAAATACTGATCTTCCTGTCCCTCGCAATATTTTTCCATTCTGTTGTGTATTGACCGTTCTCAATGATCTTTATATTATCATACAATGCCACAGTTGGACAGATATGAAAAGGGATGCCATATAAAATGTCTCCGTGTTTGAATTGAAGACCGGTTTTATTTTCAAGCACCAGGTGTTCTTCGCTTTGTGAGACCGGTTTTAAAAATTCAAACCCCGGGAAGAAGACCCTTTTGGTTATTTCATTCTCTGCCGCGACGGACTTATGCCCGAGATCGGTGCATATCCTTCCTGTGGCTGGCAGGGAGATGACCCTTGTAAGCAATACAGCCGCAGGAATGAAATCCTGTTCGGGACACATATCCATATAACTTTTATCCCAGTAAATAAATGTACCCGGACTGCATTCTATTTCTTCTCTTTTGCTGTGAATAGAAAAAGTGGGGGAGCCTCCGGCAATGATAACCGGTTTTTGTATGCCCTTATTTTCAATTTCTTTCACCAGCCCTATTGTTAAAGAAAAAGCGGCATCACAGTTCTTTTTCCTTTCTGCCAGGCCCGTATCGCAGATATGTCCGTCGTAAGCATGAATACCTTTTATCATCATTCCTGCTGCACGGGAACAATAGATATATAATTCCAGGGCTCTGCCTGGTTCAATACCTGTCCTGTTCATTCCAACATCAAGGTCTATGTAAACAGTAACTTTCAATCCTGCTTCACTGAATGCTTTGGATTGTTCAGCAGCAGAAACCAGGTTGTCAGTTAAACAGGAAAATTCTGTTTGGGGATAATTTTTGATCAGCTGTATAAACCTTTCCAGCTTTGGCCCTGTTGGCTGGTACGCAAGCAATACATCTTTTGCTTTGCTCATACCCAGCATCTCTGCTTCAGCAATGGTAGCACATTTAAATTTCCAGATCCCGGCATCCATCATTAATTGCAGTGTTTCGGCACATTTATGTGTTTTAACATGCGGACGAAGCCGGTTGATATCACCGGTCATTTTGATAGCCGTCTCAATATTTGCTTTTACTCTTTCGGGATAAACCAGCAATGCGGGTGAATCGATTTGGTCAACGTTATTTATGTGAAACCAGTTTTTTGACATCATACTTACTGCTGAACTTAATCATGTACTATTATTTTTTCCGACCTGGTACTTATATCTGTCTGCAATTTCAGGAAATAAGTGCCCGGGGGTATATTAGCAGGCAGGTAAACACTGGAACTTCCGGTGATATGCAGGTTTGTTTTCTGGTCAAGCACCCTGCCTTGTATATCAGTAAGCATATATCCCTGCAATTCGCCGCTGCTGATACTTACCTGCACACTTGTTGGTGAAGATCGTTTCACAGGGTTGGGGTAGACAAATATTTTTTCTTCCCTGCTGCCAACTTTTATCAAAGCGATATTGCTATAATTGATCTCTCCCGAAGCGCCGGTCATTTTAATGCGGTAATAATAATTGCCCGAGCTAAGCCCCGCATCTGTAAAACCAAATTGTACGGTAGATGCATTGCCTTTTTGTGTGTTAATGGGCAGGAATATCTGCCCGCTGTTGCTCTTCTCCACTTCATAAATTGTTCCTGCCTCGGGTTGTGCGATCCTCCAGCTAAGAACAGCGTTATTGCCGTTCTGTAAATATGCGTTGAATTGTGCCAGCCTGATGGGAACAATAACATTGGAAACCTTGGCGGTCCATATCTCTTCCTTGCCGTTGTTACGACGATCTGTCCACACAGGCCATGCATTGTTTGCATAATAAGACATACCATTATAATCACCGTATTGATTTCCTGCATCAGCACCGGCAACGGTTTCATCTGTTTGCACACTTGTTACCTTCTGTGCTGTTGACCATGTAACACCATCATTGGCCGAGAACTGGAAATACACATTTGTCTTTTTACGTGTTGCATCTCCATCCGTATCATAATACATGATGCCGATAACACCGCTGGTTTCATCCACTGCCATCCACTGGTTGAACTGGTCATTAAGGCCAAGCTGGTTATTGACCTTGATAGCAGGTTGCCAGGTAGCCCCGCCATCCAGCGAACGTGCAAACCATATTCTTGTCTTGCAGGTGGATGCAGCACTGCTGCCGGGTTCGTTTGCAGCTGCTGTGCATCCTGCATCACCACTCAGGTCGGTCCAGCATGCATACACCATATTCTTGCTTACTGTACGATAAGCGCCTCCGCTTACATATATAAGAGCACGGCGGCTGTTGAATGCAGGGACACCGATATCGTATCCATCATAAGTGGTAGCGATCTGCACAGGCGTACCATAGCTTGCTCCCCCATTGGTCGATTTCACCACCAGTACTTTCCTGTTGGTAGTGGTAGGCCAGAAGCCAAATACATCGCCGAAGCTATTGGTCTTGACATCACTGCCGATACAGGTGCCTGTTGATTCAGCACCGCTTACCTGGATGGGAGCTGCGAGCCAGGTTCCTGCTACACCCGCAGTCCTTCTATTCATAAAAGCAGGGTTGTTATTGTGCCAGATAGCATATTGCTGATTATAATAAGGAGAAGTGCTGCTATGATCTACCCAAAGCATTTGCTTATCAACTGCAGTCTGGCTTCCTGATACGGTTGCATCCAGTGTCCATGTTGCGCCATTATCCGTACTTACATGGTTCCTTAATTTCAAAACTGAGCCTGCGCTATTAATACCTAGTGTTGATGACCATGCCCTGCCATCTGATGTCCAGTCAACGGTCGGATCACTGTGAAATGCATCACCGGTTGTTAATGGCAACTCTGCCTGTAACCAGCTCGTCCCGCTGGTGGTGGAATAATAAATACCCTGTCTTCCTGTACCACCGATATTATTGGATGCAGAAATGACCTTTGTAGGATCCATAAAGTTGATCCTTATATCAGATTCACTTCGCGGAACTGTCTGTGCTCCCGATACTCGTCCTTCATTGCTGACCGTGCCTGTAGGGTTATCCGGCAGGCCCGGTATCTCATCTCCGGGTCCCGGCTGAAGGTCCTGGTGTGTTTGCATCCATTCCAGCATTTCTTTTAATACCAACGGATAACCACCGGTGGGATCATCAGCTACATAATTGCTTTCGGGATGATCTTTTCTCCAATAAGACCTTAACCAGGGTGGAAGATTGCGCTTATCTGTTTTTTCATCTTCTCTTAATTGGGAAAAATCCTGGTTGGCCTTTATCAGCGCTTCAAATGCAGATCCGGGTTTCGCTTTCGCAGATTGTATTTGTTCATTCAATGCAGGCCAGGGATTGACTGTGTTTTGTGCTGACACAACTCCGGTATTGAATAATAAAATGGTTACAAAGAATCCAATAAAGATCCTGGACAATAGAAATTTTCTCATACCTCTTATTTAAAAAGATCAGCACATGGCCATATATGCTCTGTGCTCTTTATGTATTTCAGGGTACGTTCTTCGTTTTTCGATAATTCCTGCAAAAGCATGTGGCTAAAAAAGTCAAAGCAATGCGTGTATCTGCGTTTCATAAAAAAATGAATACAGATTCGTGCTCAAAATTTTAAAAAACAAAAAAACGATCACGGATTCTTAAGAGGCTATAAAGGGGGGTACGTTGATTTATATGCCTTAAGGGAATGCTAAGGTATTGCTTTTATTTATTAAAGCATTGCGTTATACAACTGTTTGTTGGATGGCGGCACAGGCCTTTACCTGATATGATAGACAAGTCCCGGCATAAAATGCCCGTTACTGTATTGAAGATTATAGGTCACCGAATTCTTAGGTTGTGAAGGCGCTTTTAATTTTGCATACCGATGATAATTATTGACAACGTGCCTTCCTGTTACATAGCCCAACAACGCTCCAACAAAAACATCTGTTGTCCAGTGCTTGTTCTCTGTTATCCTTGTAGCGCTTATCGCTGTTGCCACAGAATAGGCTACAATAGGCACCCATACCGTAGATCTGTATTCCATGGCATATACAGTTGCAGCTGCAAAGGCAACGGTTGAATGCCCGGAAGGGAAAGAATTATTTCCGTTGTTCTTAAATGGGCCTTTAAAATCAGGTTCGGCTTCTACTGTTAGATCATAATAAGACGGCCTTGTTCTGCCTGCCACATACTTTACGGCAGTTGCAATGGATATACCGGTAGCATACGCCTGGCTCGCCAGCAATGTGGTTGTCCTTAGTTTTTCATTTTTGAAAATAAGCCCATAGCTGAAAAGGCTGCCCAGCGTAATTAGTTCATAAACACCACCCGTATTGGTAATATACTTACTGGCCTTGAGCGCCCATGTATTGGATGCCCTGAATTTTAAAGCCCGTTGTTGCAGTGGCTCATCCACAAGACAAAGAGCAGCCGTAGCTGCTGTTGCTATGCCGAGGTTCCTCCAGTCTTTTCCCTTCATGTGCAAAGGTTTTGTGAATTCCTGTTTTAATGTACTTCCCAGTAAGATGAAATAAGTTTTGAAAGTTATTTTGGTTTGCTCATTGAAAGCTGTTTTATCAGTATTGTTGATTTGGTTCCCCGCACTGTCCTTTTGCCTGCTTAAACTGTCGAGTTTCTTGATCAGTGTATCCGGCTTCTGGCTGAAACCCCTGACAGATAACAATGATACAATGATCAGCAAAAAACACTTTTTCATAACTGTTTTTAAATTGATACTAATAAGGTGATTCCCGGAGGCAGGATATTATGGGAATACAAATGGCATACCATTAATTTTTCCGGGATAAAAAAGCTGGGAAATTATTGGCTGGGTCAGCTCATTTCGCTTACCCATTTATCCCTGTCATCGGGAGAGAATTTCCAGGGGGCAAAATTGTTTTCGATATTACTGAACATTACGTTCCATTCCTGCGGTGCATTGCTTTCTTCCATCACCAGCGAACGGCGCAACTCAAGGATGATGTCAAGCGGAGAGATGGAAACGGGGCATTCCTGTACGCAGGCATTGCAGGTGGTGCAGGCACGTAGTTCTTCAGTTTTGATATAGTTATGCAGTAAAGTTTTGCCGTCATCTTTGAATTCACCATTGGCAGAAATATTTTTTCCTACCGCTTCAAGCCTGTCACGGGTATCCATCATTATTTTCCTTGGGCTCAGCAATTTTCCTGTCTGTGTCGCAGGGCATGCAGCGCTGCATCTTCCACATTCCGTACAACTATATGCATCAAGTAAAGATTTCCAGCTAAGGTCAAAGACATCTTTGGCGCCGAACTTTTGGGGCGGAGCATCACCTGTTGGAGCAAGCTCGGGTTGCATCATATACTTCACTTCATTCTGCACGCTTTGCATATTATCCATCTTGCCCACGGGTTCAAGCCTTGCATAGTAAGCATTGGGAAATGCCAGTAAGATATGCAGGTGCTTGCTATAGGGCAGATAATTAAGAAATGCAAAGATGCCGATGATATGCAGCCACCAGCAACTTCTTTCAATGATCATCAGTGTTGACGAAGACATACCATCGAAAATGGGAGCAATGACACCCGATAAAAGAAAATTGCCTGTATCATGATAGTGTTCACTATGCTGCAGTTGTAAAGCACGGTCGGCGCTGTTCATCGTAAGAAACAGTGTCATCAGGATGATCTCCGTGATCAGGATATAATTAGCGTCGCTGCGGGGCCAGCCATCGAGGTCATGACTGATGAATCTTTTTAGTTTGAGAATATTCCTGCGGATAAGAAAGATGAGGCAGGAAACCAGTACAGTAAGTGCCAGGATCTCGAAAAAATCAATCACGAAAGTGTAGAAGTTGCCAAGATAGGGAAGGAAGAGGCGGTGCGAACCGATGCCCCCATCCAGGATGATCTCTAAGATCTCGATATTGATGATGATAAAACCTGCGTATACAAAAAAGTGCATCACGGCCACAAGTGGGTTGCGGAACATTTTTTTCTGTCCGAAAGCCAGCAGCAGGAGATTTCTCCAGCGAAGCCCGGAGTTATCGGTCAGGTCTTCGCCCTTTCCCAGCAGGATATTCCGGCGTATGATGCGGATGTTCTTTGCAAAAAACCCGATAGCTAATAGTGCAATAACAATGAAGATGACCTGTTGAATGACCTGCATAAGAGGAATTGTTGAACTAAGGTAAATATATGTAATGAATTACACGAATTTTACGGATTACACTGATTGAACTTTTATGATAAGGTCCGCCTGCAATTACGGATTACTAATTAACTGATTAACTATTTTGCTCTAAATTCGTGCTCTCATGTCAAACAAACGTTACATTCTTTCAGAAGAGATCGCTAATAAAAAACTTCGCCGCATGGCGCTGCAGGTGATCGAACAGAATTATGATGCGGAACAACTGGTACTGATCGGTATCAAAACGAACGGCATCGTGATCGCCGAAAAGATAAGCGGGCTGATAAAAGAAATGTACAAAGGCGAAGTGCTGGTACTGGAACTGGGCATGGATAAAAAGAAACCATCGGAGATCGTTCTCAATAAAAATATAGATCTGAATAATAAAACTATTTTACTGATCGATGATGTTGCCAACAGCGGACGCACCATGCTGTATGCACTCAAACCTTTGCTGGAACAATTTCCCAAAAAGATACAAACGCTTGCACTCGTTGAAAGAAAACACAAGACATTCCCGATCGATGTAGATTATATCGGTTTATCTATCTCCACAACTTTGGAAGAACACATTTATGTGGAAGTAAAAAATGGACAGGTTACAGGCGCATGGATGGAATGATGCTGCCGTTTATACTTTTGCCATTCTTCATTCGCAGCGTATCATTGAAGTTTATATTCCAAATCAACTGCCATGCGAAATATTCTTCTTCTCTTTTCAATCGTTTTTTTATTGAGTAATTGTTCCGGCCCTTCAAATAAAAGCATGGGCATGTTCAGGGACAATCCTGCTCACACAGGAGCCACCACTACCAGTTACGACCTGGTATACGATACAAAAGCATGGGCCTTCGATGCCGGGGCGCCGGTAAGGTCTAGTGCACTTGCAATTGATGATGCCATTTATTTCGGCAACACGAAGGGTGATTTTTTTGCATTGAATAAAAAGACAGGCATTCTAAAATGGCAGTACCATACAGGACATGCTATCAATTCTTCTGCAGCCTGCCAGGATGGGATGATATTTTTTTCAGACAATGAGCAAGCCGTTTATGCCTTGGATCAAAACAATGGCCAGCTTAAATGGAAATTCAAAATGGGGGAGAAGATACCTTACCCCTGGCGCTTCGACTATTATTTTTCCTCTCCTACATTATTTGAGGACAAGCTCATCATTGGCAGCGACGATGGTAATTTATATATGCTGGAACAAAATACAGGAAAAGAAGTATGGAAGTTCAAATGCAGTGGATTGGTGAGAAGCACTGCATCAGTTTATAAGGAAGATGTTTTGTTTGGCGACGCTGACGGAAATTTTTATGCACTGGATATAAAGACCGGTAAAGAAAAATGGAATTACAAAATAACCGGTCAGCCGCTTAACCTGGATACACTTGGGTTTGATCGCAAAGCAATGCTGGGTGCACCGGTGATCAGTAATGATAAGATCGTGTTTGGCACAAGAGATGGTTTTCTTTATTGCCTGGATACAAACGGTAAATTATTATGGACCGTTGATCATGAAGTTTCATGGATCATTTCCACAGTAAGTATCAAAGACAGTTTTGTTGTTACGGGGACTTCCGACGGCAGATTTGTGCAGGCTGTTAATTTAAATACAGGGAAGGAGATATGGAAATATCATACGCCGGCAGCAACCTGGTCATCACCACTGATCAATAATGACAGGGTGTATGAAGGCTGTTATGACGGACAGGTCTTTTGTCTTGACCTAAAGACAGGCAAACGCATTTCGCAGTTCACCACCAATGGAATTGTGTATTCTTCTGCAGTGATCAGCGACAGCCTGCTGTACATTGGTTCTGATGACGGGCATATGTATGCATTGGGTGGACATACAGCCTTCAAAAAATTGGATAAAAAGGAATTTGTTTATTATGATGCCGACCAGGTGAAATTATTTTTCAGGAATGGGGCGGACCTCAGGATAAAGAATTACCTGCAGGCAAACGGGTTTAAAACCATCGGCACCGATACATTATCACAGGTGATGAACGACAGTGCAGCTGTTAAGACGATCGTTTTTGCAACCGACTATTTTCCAAAGAAGATCATTGAGAACGGGAGCAATTCTTTGCTCCGAAAATTCCTGGATGCAGGTGGAAGGATCATCATTGCAGGGAATAACCCGCTTTTCTTTAATGTTGATGAAGCAAAGAAGCAGGGTAACGGACTTGCCATGAGGAGGACCGACTCAGTTTTAAATCTTGACTATGGCCCTACAGATACCCGTGCATTCGGTGGTTTGTTCAGCAGCTTTCCCAATGAGAAAGGAAGATCATTCGGGTTACCGGATCTATGGGTCTCCAATTTCGGCATCGATAAAAAGCAGGTGGACATTGTGCTGGGTGAGAATGAGAACGGACAGGCTTCGGCATTCATAAAAAAATATAAGAATGGAGGAGCGTTTATTCAAATGTGGCTGCACGGCGAACTGCCGGTGAATATGGATGCATTGATCAAATTAAGTGAGCGGGAATTGGAGTAAAAGCAAGTTATAAGTTATAGGTCATAAGTAATAAAGTAAGCTAACTAATTAACGTATTAACATCTAGAATGTAATTGCATTCAATCTAAACTTTCCATTGGAATACTCCAGCGCAGGCATGGGAAATTTTATAACGTTGAGTAAGTTCAATGCCAGTTTTATTCCCTTGTGTTTTGTTTTGATCTTGCTGAGATCGATATCGGGAGCAAGATACCATTGACGATAGCGATTGATGTCGGTCCGGTTGAAAATAATATTACCATTATCATCCTTGCCAACATTCTCAACAGCACCAAACATTCCTTCTGCGCCGGTGCCGATGGAAACATTGAGCCATGCGGGTAATTTACTTTTTGGAAAGAAGGAATGGATATTGAAGCTCAGCCAGTAGGTCTGCCCATTGTAATCCTTTAAAAAACGCTCTGCCAGGCTTTTGCCGAATATCTTATCGCTTCGCATGTCAAGAGAAGGATCTGCATAGTTCTTCCGGTGAAAAGAGAATTTGAGCTGGATACGCTGTTCATCCCAGGCAAGTTCCTGTGCCACTACCATACTGCTTCCTGCTATATTGGCACCAAAATCTCCCCAGCTCCATCCCCATTCGGCGCTGTATGCATCCAGCACTTCAATGACTGTTTGATAAAAGGCGCCGCTCATGCCGCCGATCCAGATCCTTTTCTTCCTGTCGATGCCCGTCGAGCGCCAGAGCTCCATACTCATCTTGCTTTCTGCATAGGCACTGTAAGCATGTCCGATCTTATCGATCTGTTGCCATTCGGGGAAATCATTGAAGAAATGAAAATTGGTCTGGGGATAGTTTTTATACCAGGCAGAATACAACCCTACCATTACGCCACCATAGCCAACAATATTTGCAGCTGTGATGAGTTTTACTCTTTTGTTTATTTGTTTATTGGTTAATCCGTTAATCCGTTTATCCGTTAATTGGTTAATCGGTTTATTTATAAAATGAATTGTATCCCCATGCTTTTCGTTGAAATCGGCAGGTCGAAATATGGGTGGTTTTAATGTTGAATCCTGGGCAAAGGAAGTACCCGTAAGAAGTAAGATAAAAAAGCTGAATAATGTTCTCATGGTACAAGAGTGCGACGCCAATGAAGATGAATTATGATCTATGGTTCGGTCCATAAAAAACAAAAATAAGCTTATGTGCTGTTAAGATATACGAAACATTTATTTTTGAAGATGTAAACAGGTCAACTATGAACGAGAACACCCAATCGAAAATTGCCACATGGCTGAACGGAAATTATGAACAGCCGGTAAAGGATGAGATCAAAAAATTGCAGCAGGATAACCCTGCAGAACTGGAAGATGCTTTTTATAAGGACCTTGAATTCGGCACGGGCGGGCTTCGCGGCATTATGGGCGTTGGTACCAACCGTATGAATAAATATACCGTGGGCATGGCTACACAGGGATATGCCAATTACCTTAAACAGTGTTTCGGTAATGATGTAAGTGTGGTGGTAGGGCATGATTCACGCAATAACAGCCGCTTCTTTGCGGAAACAACTGCAGGAGTTTTTGCTGCCAATGGAATAAAAGTGTACCTCTTTGAATCATTGCGTCCCACACCCGAAATAAGTTATGCGATCCGTAAGACGGGAAGCAAGGGTGGCGTTGTCTGCACCGCATCACACAATCCCAAAGAATATAATGGATATAAAGCTTACTGGGATGATGGCGCCCAGTTGGTGCCCCCTCATGATAAGAACGTGATCAAAGAAGTGGAGAAGATCGCTTCTGTTGATGATGTGAAATGGAAAGGTGGTGAATCAAATATTACTTTGATAGGAAAAGAAATGGATGATGCTTATTTGGAAATGGTAAAGGGGCTTTCTGTTTATCCGGAAATTTGTGCAAAACAACATGACCTGAAAATTGTGTACACTCCCATACATGGAACGGGTATTATGCTGGTACCTGGCGCCCTGCAGCGATATGGCTTCACCAATGTTCATATCGTAAAAGAACAAAGCACACCCGATGGAAATTTTCCCACTGTTGTTTATCCTAATCCCGAGGAAAGAGAAACGATGAGCATTGGGTTAAAGAATGCAAAAGAACTGGATGCGGATATTTTATTAGGAACTGATCCGGATGCAGACAGGGTGGGTATCGGCGTAAAGGATCATAAAGGCGAATGGATATTAATGAACGGTAACCAGACCGCCATGCTTGCCTTTAATTACATGATCGAAGCGAGAAAAACGAAGGGATTGCAGCAACCCAATGATATGGTGGTAAAAACGATCGTTACTACAGATATGATCGATGAGATCGCCAAAGCTTATGGCGTTAACTGCTATAATGTGCTTACCGGCTTTAAATGGATATCTTCTTTGATCAGGGAAAAGGAAGGGAAGGAAAAATATATCATCGGTGGCGAGGAAAGTTTTGGATTGATGATCGGTGACCAGATAAGGGATAAAGATTCTGTGAGTGCCGTGGCGCTGATCTGCGAGATGGCAGCTTACGAAAAGAACAAAGGCCGCAGCCTTTTCGAAAAGCTGATCGACCTGTATGTTCAATATGGATTATACAAGGAAGACCTGGTGAGCATTACCAAAAAAGGAATGAATGGCGCCAAAGAGATCGCAGAAATGATGGAAGGTTATCGCAAGAATCCACCCCAGACCATCGATGGGATGGCTGTAGCCGAATTGCTGGACTATGAACTGCAGGTGGGTAAGAACTTAAAAACAGGAGAGACCTGGAAGATCGGGTTGCCTAAAAGCAATGTGCTGCAGTTCGTGCTGACAGACGGATCAAAAATATCTGCAAGACCGAGTGGTACCGAGCCCAAAATAAAATTCTATTTCAGTGTGAATACAAAACTGGAAAATGCAAAGGATTTTGATACAAAAGAAAAAGAACTGGATGACAGGATCGCAAGGATAATCAAAGAGATGAAACTGAAATGAGTATTGTCCGGGGCTTCTAAAATTTTTTTATGAAGACTTTATGGCTGTTGATACTGCTGTCATTTCCCCTGTACGCCTGTGCACAGCAAAATAATTCCGATGCACTTAGAAAAAAAGCACTGACCCTCCGCCGCTTTCTTGAACAAAACCATTATCAACCTTTGAAATGGGATGATTCGGCATCCGTACGCCTCTACACAAAATGGATGGATGAGCTGGATGATGAAAAACTTTTCTTTACACGAATTGCTTTCCAGCACATTGGGATCCTAAGCTTAGAATTCCACGTGGACAAGTTGTCGCG
>JADMIO010996529.1_pt1 | contig 115761 bp, 84 predicted proteins | sample 8958161 | NCBI WGS metagenome assembly JADMIO01 (sample SAMN16585339, study PRJNA669376) | soil metagenome | isolation source: Crop rotation soil | place: USA: Cullars Rotation, Alabama | collected 2011 | reverse complement strand
CGCGACAACTTGTCCACGTGGAATTCTAAGCTTAGGATCCCAATGTGCTGGAAAGCCGGCCTGCGCCGGGGAAACGGATCGGGAGAGGTCGCCCCTCACGCCTCCGCCAGCCCCGTCTTCCGCCGCCGCGACATCAGCCACATCCACACGCCCGTCAACCCCAGCACCGCCGGCGCCAGGCCCGCGAGAAACACGACGATCTTCCAGAGCGGCGTCAGGCCCTCGCCCTCGTGCGTCCGGCGCATGAAGCGGGCGACCGGGTCGCCGCCGCCCTCGCCGGGCCGTTCGGCGACCGCCGACGCCTTTCCTGTCGCGTCGGCGACCTCGAAGGCCTTCGGCTCGCTTTTGCCCAGGCGCACCTGCACCGTCCACTTCGGCTTCCGCTCGGTCGGCAGAGTCACCGCCGCGACGCGCCCGCCCGGACCGGCCTCGGCCAGGGCCGCGGCCACCGCCGCCTGGGCGCTCATCTTCGGTGTCTCCACCGGCCGCTGAGGCCCGCGCGGCCCCCCGCCGCCCTCACGCCCGCGCTCGCCCTGCGGCTGGCCCTTGCCGACCAGGGCCGCTGCGCTCTGCGGGAAGCTGATCCAGATGCCCGACAGCGACAGCAGGGCCAGCGGTATGGCGATCCAGAAGCCGACCAGGTGGTGCAGGTTCGCCGTGACCAGGCTTGAGCGCGTCCAGCGCAGGCCCTGCAGCACCGGCCCCTTACGCGGCCACCACAGCCAGATGCCGGTCAGCGACGAGATCAGCATGGCCCAGCCCAGCCAGCCGACGATCTTGCGGCCGATCCCCGGGACCAGCACATGGCCGTGGAAGTCGTGGGCGAACTTGGTCAGGCCGGCCAGGGTCGTCCCGTCGGCCACCACCTTGGCGTTGGCCGGATCGAGCCAGGCGGCGTGCGTCTGAGGCCGCGCGCCCTTTTTGGCCGGCGGGGCCGTGGCGGTGACGATCACCGGCCCGCCCACGTGCTCGGGATAGCGCACCCCGCTGACCCGCTCGTTCGGCTTGAACACCGGCCGCGCGGCGGCGACATAGGCGTCCGCCGGCAGGCTCGCCGGGGCCTTGGTCACCGCATAGCGCGCCGGATTGGCGAACCGGTCGGTGGCGTCGCGCCAGACCAGCAGCGAGCCGGTGACCCCCAGCGGGATCGTCACCAGGAACAGGGCCACGCCCAGCCACAGGTGGACCTGGAACCAGACCTTCCGCCACGCCCGCAAATCCATCGCCGCCGTCTCCGCAACCACACTCCAGGCCTTGTTAGCGGGCGCGCGCCGCCGCCGCAAATGAGATTGCGAATGATTCTCATTGCGGGCCCTTCGCGACCCAGCTAGGGATGCGATTGAGAATGACTTGCAATTAAGGCTCCGAGACCGTTCCCGTGATCACCTCGCGTAAGCACGCCCGTCCCGCCGCCGCCTGCGGCGCCCTCCTGGCCGCCGGCCTGGCGCTGGCGCCCACCCTGGTTCAGGCCGAGGACGTGGCGGACGGGAGCGGCGAGGGCGCCTCCGTCGCCCCGATCACGGTCACCGGCCGCCGGGTCGAGACGGGTCTGGCGACCATGCCGGGCTCGGTCCAGGACACGCCCCAGACCGTCCAGGTGATCGGCCAGGAACAGCTGAAGACCCAGGGCGTCACCACCTTGGAGCAGGCCCTGCGCAACGTGCCGGGCATCACCATCGCCATCGGGGAGGGCGGCACGCTCTCGGGCGACCAGTTCAAGATCCGCGGCTTCGACGCCAAGGACGACGTCTATGTCGACGGCCTCCGGGACTTCGGCGTCTACCAGCGCGACAGCTTCGCCTACCAGGAGGTCCAGGTGCTCAAGGGCCCGTCCGGCGCCATGTTCGGGCGCGGCACGACCGGCGGGGTGATCAACACCGTCTCCAAGCGGGCCGGGGTCGAGCGGACCACGTCCGTCGATGTCTTCGCCGGCAACGGGAGCTACGGCCGGGCCCTGGCCGACGTGAACCTGCCGCTCGGCGACAGCTCGGGCCTGCGCGTGAACCTGATGGCCCAGTCCAGCGGCGTCGTGGGCCGCGACCTGGTCCACACCGACCGGTGGGGCGTGGCCCTGGCCTACGGCGCCGGCATCGGCACGGACACCACCTTCATCCTGAACTACGTGCACCAGGACGACGACAAGGTCCCGGACTACGGCATCACCATCGTCCAGCGCCCCGGCGAGCTGATCGCCCGGCCGGCCAGCGAGTACAATGTCGGCGTCGAGCGCACGACCTTCCTCGGCTTCAACCAGGACCGGGACCGGTCCAAGGTCGACATGCTGACCGCGCGCTTCAGCCGCCAGGCGTCGGCGAACGTCACCCTGACCAGCGACACCCGCCTCGGCGCCCAGTCGCGCTACTTCCAGTACTCGACCACCGACCAGTGCAACGCGGCCTGCAACATCGCCCTGTTCGATGGCAATCCGGCGACCCATCCCGCGGCAGGCATGGGCGGCTCGGGCCCCTACGACATGGACGCCTGGGGTGCGCAGAACATCTCCACCGCGCGCATCGACTGGACCTTTGGCGGGATGCGCCACCAGACGATCCTGGGTGTCGACCTCTCCTACCAGTCCAACGACAAGCTGTTCTTCGCCTACACCCTGCCGGCCGGCATCGCGGCGCGGAACCTGATCCCGCGCGACCTGACCGATCCCAGTCACGTCTTCCCGGCCGGCTACGCGGTCTACCGCCCGTCGGCCACAAGCGTCTGCCCCGTCGCTCCGGCGCGCGCCTGCTCGGCCACCGCCGCCACCGTGCTGCAGACCAGCGGCAATTCCACCGACGCGGCGCTCTTCCTCACCGACCGCCTGTGGCTCAACGACAGCCTCAGCCTGATCGGTTCGGTCCGCGTCGACCGCTACAACGCCACCCTGGACTCCACCACCGTCGGCGGCGTGACCACGCGCATCAAAGCCAAGTCCGACCTGGTGAACCCGCGCGTCAGCCTGGTCTGGGAGCCGTCCGACAGCCGCACCGTCTACCTGTCCTGGGGCCGCTCGGCGGTGCCGCAGGGGACCTCGATCATCGGCGCCGGCACGGCTATCGCCGTCGCGTCCAAGGACCTCGAGCCCGAGGTTTCCACTTCCTGGGAGGCCGGGGCCAAGCTCGGCGTCCTGAACGACCGCCTGACCCTCTCCGGCGCCGTCTTCCAGGTCGAGAAGTCCAACGCCAAGCAGGCCGACCCGGCCACCGGCTTCGTCCTGGCCCAGTCCGGCGAGAAGCAGCGGGTGAAGGGGATCGAGCTCGGCCTCACCGGCAAACTCACCGACAACTGGACGCTCAGCGCCGCCTACGCCTGGCTGGACGCGGAGATCGTGGAGTCCTTCGCCAACTGCGCCGCTGCGACCCTGCCCTGCCTGCCCGGCCAGACCGCCGGCACGCCGCGCCTGAACACCTTCGTCATCGGGCGCCAGGCTGCCTTCGTGCCGAAGCAGTCCGCCTCCTTCTGGACCACCTACGACTTCGGCGACCTGGTTCCGGGCCTCTCGGCCGGCGGCGGCGTCACCTACCAGTCCGAACTCTTCCTCGGCTACACCCTGGCCACCGTGGGCGGGACGACAAGCCTGTCGCGCATCGCCATGGCCCCCGAGAACCTCAGCGTCGACGGCTATGTGGCCTGGGAGGTCGGGTCCTGGCGGGCCGCCGTGAACGGCTACAACCTCACCGACCGGCTGAACTACGCCCAGGTGTTCGGCAACCGCGGCGCGCCCGCCGCCGGCCGCACCCTGATCCTGTCGCTCGGCGTGAGGTTCTGACCATGCTGCACGCGATCGAGGGCGTCCTGACCCCGGACCAGGTCGCGGAGTTCCGCCAGGTCCTGACCACCACGCCCTGGGTCGACGGCAAGGTCACCGCCGGCGCCCAGTCGGCCCAGGCCAAGCACAATCTCCAGGTCCCCGAGGACGCGCCCGAGGCCCGCTGGCTCGGCGAGATCATTCTCGGCGCGCTCGGCCGCAACGAGGCCTTCGTCTCCGCCGCCCTGCCGCTCCGGGTCTTCCCGCCGCTGTTCAACCGCTACGAGGCCGGCATGGGCTTCGGCGACCACGTGGACAACGCCATCCGCTTCTCGCCCCAGGGCGTGCGCTTCCGCACCGACCTCTCGGCCACCCTCTTCCTCTCCGACCCGGACGAGTACGACGGCGGCGAACTCACAATCGCCGACACCTACGGCGAGCACGCCGTGAAACTGAACGCCGGCGACCTGGTCCTCTACCCCTCCACCAGCCTCCACCGGGTCGAGCCGGTCACAAGAGGCGCCCGCTGGGCCAGCTTCTTCTGGCTACAGTCCATGATCCGCGACGACGCCCAGCGCGCCCAGCTGCACCAGCTCGACCAGGCCATCGGGCGCGTGAGGGCCGAACTCGGCGACAAGCACGAGGCCGTGCTGAGCCTCACCGCCGGCTACCACAACCTCGTCCGGATGTGGGCGGAGGTGTAGCGCGGCTCACCGCGCCGAGGAGCACGGTGCGCCCGACCCCAACCGCGTGATGGAGAGCCCTTAAGGGCTTGGTGGAACGGGAGCTCCGGCGGTTTGCCTTGTCAAGGACGGGCCCCCTCTTCAGGGGGCCGCCGCTCCGCGGCGAGCGCGAAGAGCGCTCGTCCTTGAGAAGGCAAACCGCCGGAGCAAGACTGCCTCCAAGCCATCAAGGGCGGATACCGCCATGGGCGGCGGTCCCTTCACAAACCCTCTCTCTGAGGGAGAGGGTGGCCGCGCAGCGGCCGGGTGAGGGTTTACGCCGCCCAGCCGCCGGACAGGTCCCTAAACCCTCATCCGGCGGGCCAAGCCCGCCACCTTCTCCCTCAGGGAGAAGGTCAACAACTCAAGCGGTCGCCCCCTAGACGTCCACCTCGGCGTCCAGCGCGTTCTCCTGGATGAACTCCCGCCGCGGCTCGACCACCTCGCCCATCAGCTTGGCGAAGAGGTCGTCGGCGTCTTCCAGGTGGTCGACCTTCACCTGCAGCAGGGTACGCGCGTTGTCGTCCAGCGTGGTCTCCCACAGCTGTTCGGCGTTCATCTCGCCCAGGCCCTTGTAGCGCTGGATCGACAGGCCCTTGCGGCCCGCGTCGAACACGGCGGCGACCAGGTCGATCGGGCCGCGGATGGTCGACAGCTTGTCCTTGCGGCGGAAGGTCCCCGGCCGCACGTAGGCCTCGGCCATGGTCGCCGCGCGCTCCGACAGGCGGCGCGCGTCCAGCGAATGGATCAGCTGGTCGTCGAGCACGATGCGCTCGGTCACGCCCCGGCGCAGGCGCGAGAAGACGAAGCCGCCGGTCTCGGCCTTGGCCCCGCTCCAGGCCCCGTCGCCCTCCTCGTTGTAGAGGTCGAAGCGGCGCGCGGCCGCCTCGGGGTCGGGCCTGTCGCCGAACAGTCCGGCCAGGGCCGCCTGCTCGATGGCGAAGGCCGGCGCGCGCGAGGACAGGCGCTCGACCATGGCCTTGGCGTTGCGCGCCTCGTGGATGCGCGCGATCAGGTCCTGGCCGAGCACGCGTTCGCCCGAGGACAGGTCGTACTCCGCCCCTTCCGCGCCCTCGTCGACGAGGAAGGCCTGCAGCTCGCTCTCGTCCTTCAGATAGCGCGAGGACTTGCCCTTGGCGGCTTTGTAGAGCGGCGGCTGGGCGATGTAGAGGTAGCCCGCGTCGATCACCGGCTTCATCTGGCGGTAGAAGAAGGTCAGCAGAAGCGTGCGGATGTGGGCGCCGTCGACGTCGGCGTCCGTCATGATGATGATCTTGTGGTAGCGGATCTTGGCGAGGTCGAACTCGTCGCGCCCGATGCCGGCGCCCAGCGCCATGATCAGCGTCCCGATCTGCTCGGAGCCCAGCATCTTGTCGAAGCGCGCGCGCTCGACGTTCAGCACCTTGCCCCGCAGCGGCAGCACCGCCTGGTTCTCGCGATTACGCCCCTGCTTGGCCGAGCCGCCGGCCGAGTCGCCCTCGACGATGAACAGTTCGGACTTGGCGGGATCCCGCTCCTGGCAGTCGGCGAGCTTGCCGGGCAGGGACGAGATGTCGAGCGCGGACTTGCGCCGGGTCAGTTCGCGGGCCTTGCGCGCCGCCTCACGCGCCGCGGCGGCCTCGACGATCTTGGAGACGATCTGCTTGGCCTCGGTGGGGTGCTCCTCGAACCACTGGGCGAGGCCCTCGGCGACCAGGCCTTCCACGGCCGGGCGCACTTCCGACGACACCAGCTTGTCCTTGGTCTGGGACGAGAACTTGGGGTCCGGCACCTTCACCGACAGCACGCAGGTCAGGCCCTCGCGCGCGTCCTCGCCCGTGAAGGTGACCTTCTCGCGCTTACCCGCGCCGGAGCTCTCGATGTAGTTGCCCATCACCCGGGTCAGCGCGCCCCGGAAGGCCGCCAGGTGGGTGCCGCCGTCGCGCTGGGGGATGTTGTTGGTGAAACACAGCATGGTCTCGTGGTAGCTGTCGTTCCACCACAGCGAGAGGTCGATCTGCACCTTCTCGCGCTGGCCCCGGATCACGATCGGGTCCTTGATCAGCGGCGTCTTGGACTTGTCGATGTGGCGCACGAAGGCCTCGACGCCGCCCTCGTAGTGCATGATCTCCTCGAACGGCTCGGCCCCGCGCAGGTCGCGGAACTGCACCGTCACGCCCGAGTTCAGGAACGCCAGCTCGCGCAGGCGGTGCTCCAGCGTCTTCCGGTCGAACTCGATGTGCGAGAAGGTCGTGGTCGAGGGGTAGAAGGTCACGCTGGTGCCCGACTTCGGCCGCTCGCCGTCCGCCGTCTGGATGATCGGCGCCTTGCCGGTCACCGCCAGGGTGGTCACCGCGTCGCCGCGCTCGAAGCGCATCTCGTGGATGTCGCCGCCGCGCCAGATCTTCAGCTGCAGCCAGTCCGAGAGCGCGTTCACCACCGAGACGCCCACGCCGTGCAGACCACCGGAGACCTTGTAGGAGTTCTGGTCGAACTTACCGCCGGCGTGCAGCTGGGTCATGATGACCTCGGCCGCCGAGACGCCTTCCTCGTGAATGTCGGTGGGGATGCCGCGCCCGTCGTCGGCCACGGTGACCGAGCCGTCGGCGTTCAGCGTCACCTCGACGAGGCTGGCCCAGCCGGCCAGGGCCTCGTCCACGGCGTTGTCCACGACCTCGTAGACCATGTGGTGCAGGCCCGACCCGTCGTCGGTGTCGCCGATGTACATTCCGGGGCGTTTGCGCACCGCGTCGAGGCCCTTCAGGACCTTGATCGAGTCTGCGCCGTAGTCTTCCCGGGCCCCGTCCGGCCCGGCCGCCGTTTCGTCCGTCATCTCATTCCACTGTCGTCAGGCGACCCGCTTCGACGCGGACACCCTGGGCGCGGCCTCTCAGGCCGTCGAAGAGCGCTTCCTCGGTGCCGGTCAGGAAAACCTGCAGCCCCAGCGCGGTGATTTCGTCGAAGAGAGCGCCCCGCCTGGAGGGGTCCAGGTGCGCCGCGACTTCGTCCAGCAACAATATAGGATTCGGCTGGTCCTTTGCACGCGAAAGCCGCGCCGCTTGGGCCAAAACCAGGTTCAAAATCAGCGCTTTTTGCTCGCCGGTGGAGCATTCCGCCGCCGGGCGGCCCCGCTCGCGGTGCACGACCGCGATTTCGGTCCGGTGCGGCCCCGAAAGCGAACGCCCCGCCGCCGCGTCACGGTCCCGCGACCGGGCCATTCCGTCGGCGATCGAAGCCGCGATTTCCGCCTCCTCCGCCCCCGCCAGCGCCGCCTGCTCGGCCGGCCCGACGAGGTCCAGGTCCGCCTGCGGGAACGGCCGGTCGGCCCGCGCGTCGATCTCGTCGCGCAGCGCCAGCAGCGTCCGCGCCCGATTGCCCGCCGCCCGCGCCCCGGCCTCGCCCAGCCGCGCCTCCAGCGCCGACAGCCACGCCGGGTCGGCCGGCCCGTCCGTCAGCAGCTTCAGCCGCTCGCGCAGAGCCTTCTCATAGTTCGACACCGCCGTGGCGTGCCCCGCCGCGTCGGCGAACGCCAGCCGGTCGAAGAAGCGCAGCCGCTCGGTCCGCCCCTCCAGGAACAGCCGATCCTGCGCCGGCGTCAGCCACACCAGCCGCAAATGCTCCAGGAGCCGCCCTGGCGCCACGGTCTCGCCGTCGACCCTGACTGTCCGCCGGACCGACGAAGCGCTCTCCACGCCGGTCCCCAGGCGCACGGGATCGCCCCCGCCGTCGGCCTCCTCGGCCGCGACCTCCACCGCCACCGACCAGGGCCGCCCCAGCTTCTCCCCGGGCTCGCGCCGCCCGACCTCGGCCACCGCCGCGTTCCTCAGGCCCCGCCCCGGCGCCAGGAACGAGATCGCCTCCAGGAGATTGGTCTTCCCCGCCCCGTTCGGCCCGAACAGATAGACCGAGCCACCCATGGCCAGCGCCGCCCGGTCGTAGGAGCGGAAGTCGGTCAGGATCAGGTTGGAGATCAGCGCGCGCACCGTCCGGGCGTACCCGCTCCGGCGGAGAAAACAAGGGTGGGGCGGACGAGCTTGGCCTGGCCTTCTCCCCCGATTGCCTGCCGAGCATTCTGCTCCGCCGCCGGCCTTCCCCAAGGACGAGCCCCTGCGGGGTCGCCGGCCTGAAGAAGGCCGTCGATCCTTGACCAAGCCCGACGCCGAAGCGGTCCTTCCAGCAAGACAATCAGGAACGGATGTGGCCGAGGCCATCCCACACCTTCCGTCATCCTCGGGCTTGTCCCGAGGACCCAGGGTTCAACCCACAGCGCGTCCCCACCATAGGCCCTCGGGACAAGCCCGAGGGTGACGGAGAGGGGGATATGAGAGGGAGCGCGAAGCCCTCCCCTCCCTGAAGGCCTTGCCAAGCCCAGAGCTCCGGCGGCGAGCTCACTCAAGGACCGGCCCTCTATCGGGCCGGCCGCGAAGCGGCGCGCCAGCGTCCTTGACTGAGATCGACGACGGAGCTCCCCTCGGCGCAAGCCTTCACCGGACCCGGCATGACCGACGACATCGCGCTCCGCCGCCTCATGGACGCCATCGCCTCCGCCGACGAGGCGCAGACGCACGCCCTGCTCGCCGCCGACCCCACCCTCGCCCGCGCCAGCCTGCGCCAACTCGGCGCCACCCGCGCCTCAGCCGCCGCCAACTACCTCGCCGCGATCAGCCACTACGTCTACGCCGGCGACACCGCCCTGCACGTCGCCGCGGCCGCCAACCGCTCAGCCATCGCCGGAGAGCTGATCCGCCTCGGCGCCGACCTCGCGGCCCGGAACCGCCGGGGCGCCACCCCGCTCCACTATGCCGCCGACGGAGGCCCGGGCTCGGCCGGCTGGGACCCCGCCGCCCAGGCCGAGACCATCGCTGTGCTGATCGCCTCGGGCGCCGACCCGAACGCCACGGACAAGAGCGGGGTCACGCCCCTGCACCGCGCGGTCAGGACGCGCTGCGCCGCCGCCGTCGCCGCCCTCCTGAAGGGCGGCGCGGACCCGCGGCGTGAAAACGGAAACGGTTCGACGCCCCTGTTCCTGGCGACGCGGACCACCGGCCGAGGCGGCAGCGGCAGTCCCGAGGCGAAGGCCGAGCAGGCCGAGATCGTCCGCCTGCTCGAACGGGTCGCCTAGACCCGGAGCGGCATCAGCACGTACTGCACGCCCGGATCCGCCGGATCGAGCACCAGCGTCGGGCTGGCCGGGTCGGCGAAGCGGAACTGCGCCTCCTCGCCGGTGATCTGGCCGGTCACGTCCAGCAGGTAGCGGGCGTTGAAGCCGATCTCGAAGGGCTCGTTGTCGTAGTCGACCTCGATCTCCTCCACCGCCTGGCCCGCTTCCATGTTGCGCACGGTCAGGGTGATCTTGCCGGCGTCCACCGCCAGCTTCACCGAGCGCGACTTCTCCGCCGAGATGGTCGCCACCCGGTCCACGGCCGCGGCCAGGACGCCGTTGTCGGCGTTCAGCATCTTGTCGTTGTCCTTGGGGATCACCCGGACGTAGTCGGGGAAGGACCCGTCGATCACCTTGGAGGTCAGGGCCGCGCGGCCGAACTCGAAGCGCACCTTGGCGGCCGAGATCTGCACGTCGACCGGGCCCGAGCCGTCGTCGAGCAGCTTGCGCACCTGGTCGATGGTCTTGCGGGGGATGATCACGCCCGGCCCGCCCGCCGACCCTTCCGGCGCGGGGCATTCGGCGAGCGCCAGGCGGTGGCCGTCGGTGGCGACCGCGCGCAGCCGCGCCTCGCCGTTCTCCACCACCGTGTGCAGGTAGAGGCCGTTCAGGTAGTAGCGCGTCTCTTCGGTCGAGATGGCGAAGCGGGTCTTGTCGATCAGCCGCGCCAGGTCCGCCTTCATCATGGTGAAGCGGGTGCCCAGGCCTTCCGACGACATCACCGGGAAGTCGCCCGACGGCAGTACCGGCAGGTTGAAGCGCGAACGCCCGGCGGAGACCGACAGGCGCGGGTCGTCCCCGGCGTAGCGCAGCTCCACGTCCGCGCCCTCCGGCAGCTTGCGCACGATCTCGTAGAGGGTGTGGGCCGGGGCGGTGATCTGGCCCGGGACGTTCACGGTCGCTTCCGCCTCGTCCAGGATCTCCATGTCCAGGTCGGTGGCGGCGAAGGAGACGCTGTCGCGCCCGGCCGACAACAGCACGTTGGACAGGATCGGAATGGTGTTGCGGCGCTCGACGACGCTCTGAACGTGCCCGAGGGCTTTCAAAAGCGCGGTTCGCTCGATGGTCAGCTGCATCTTAGGCGCCCTGGGTCCGGCGATTCGGCCGGCTCTTAGTCTGAGGAAGGGGGGTGAGAGTAACCAAGAGAATCTCTCGGGGGGAAGCCTTCAGACGCCGACGGGGCCGAATGGCCCCGCCGAACGCCGGAAACGGGTGGCGCGAACCTAGCCGCGCAGCTTGCGCAGCAGGGTTTCCACGTCCTTGGCGATCTGCTCGTCCACGCCCATCAGCTCGTCGATCTTCTTCACCGCGTGCAGGACCGTGGTGTGGTCGCGCCCGCCGAAGCGCCGGCCGATGTCCGGGTAGGACCGCGTCGTCAGCTGCTTGCAGAGGTACATGGCCATCTGCCGCGGCCGGGCGATCGAACGCGTGCGGCGCTCGCACAGCAGGTCGGCCTGCTTCAGGTTGAAGTGGTCCGAGGTGACCTTCTGGATCTCGTCGACCGTGATCCGCCGCTCGACCCCGCCGCGCAGGTTCGGCTGCAGCAGGCCCTGCGCCTCCTCGATGGTCATGCGCGACAGGCGCGAGCCGGCCCCGGCGACCAGGGTGTTCAAGGCGCCTTCCAGCTCGCGGATCGAGCCCGGCACACGGTCGGCCAGGAACTGGACCACTTCGGGCCGCGCCGGCAGGTCGACCATCTGGCGGTTGGCCAGGATCTCCAGCTTCTTCTGCACGATGCCCAGGCGCAGCGGCTTGTCGGCCGGGTCCACGCCGCAGACGAGGCCCGCGGCCATGTAGGAGCGCAGGCGCGCCTCCACCTCGACCAGCGCCGAGGGCGGACGGTCGGCGGACAGCACGACGCGGCGGCCTTCGTTCAGCAGCGCGGTCAGGGTGTGGAACAGCTCCTCCTGCGAGGAGGTCTTGCCGCCGATGAAGTGCACGTCGTCGATCAAGAGCAGGTCGGCGTTGCGCAGCTCTTCCTTGAAGGCGGCGGTGGACTTGTCCATCAGCGCCTTGACGAAGGTCGACAGGAACCGCTCGGCTGTCAGGTAGACGATCTTGGCCTCGGGCCTGAGGCGCTGGGCCTCGTGCGCGATGGCGTTCAGGAGGTGGGTCTTCCCGTAGCCGTAGGGGCCGTGGAAGAAGACCGGGTTGAAGTGGCCGTCGACCCAGCTCGCCACCTGGCGCGCCATGGCGTGGGCGAACTCGTTGCCCTGGCCGACCACGAAGCTGTCGAAGGTCAGGCGGTCCTGAAGGCCCACCGAACGCACGGGCCGCTCGGCGGCGCGCTCGGCCAGGCTCACCACTTCGGCCGGGGCCGCGGCAGGCGCCTCGGCCGCCGCGGGCGCGGCGGCGCCAGCGGTGTCAGACGCCGAGCCCGGCTGAACCGTTTCGTACTCGGCGCGCGACTTCACATCCAGGCGGCGGCGCGCGGGGTCGTGCTGGGTCCACAGGTCGCAGACCCGGCGGAAGGTGTTCCGGCGCACCCAGTCGCGGGCGTAGGCGGTTGGGGTCACCAGATAGAGCGAACCGGCGAAGTCCTGGCGTACGGCCGAGGGCGCGACGTACGAATTGAACGGACCCTCTCCGAGCTCGGTGCGCAGCGTAGCCGCGACCTTGGCCCACACCGCTTCAGGCGGTGTGCCGGACTCCATAGTTCTTGCCATATCGACCCAGACCCCCAGACAAATCCCGTCCATCACCGGGTTGAAGTCCCGGCGGGAAACTTTTTTAAAACAGACCTTTAGCGCTGACGCGGACCGCCCCTGGCCCGCGCCTTTTTCATCCGTACGGGGATGGAAAAGCGACTAGGCCCTAAAACTAGCGAGGGCCAATTTGGGGTGCAACGCTGATTCGCGAGCGTCGCTGTCAATAAATTCGTTGACTCTGTTAACGGCCTCGCCCGCCTGGGGAAAATTTTGGTTACAGGGCCGACAACAGCAATTCTGTCGCACTTATACTTAGTCCGCATACGTAGAAAGCCGAGAGAGCTTTGGCCCTCTCGGCTTTGATTCTACGACACTTCTGTGAAAGCAGGCCCGGCAGATCACCGGTCGCTGAATTCAGGCTCAGGCGGCCGCGAGACGCTTCAACGCAGCCGCGAGGCGCGACACTTTGCGCGCTCCGGTGTTCTTATGAACGACCCCGCGGGAGACCGCGCGCATCAGTTCGGACTGCGCGTCGACGAACGCCGTGGTGGCGGTCTTCACGTCGCCGGCGGCGAGCGCCTCTTCGAACTTGCGGACGTAGGTGCGCACGCGCGAACGACGCGCCTTGTTCACTTCGGTACGGCGCTCGATCTTGCGGATCGCCTTCTTGGCGCCGGGGTTATTGGCCATGGTTCAGGACCTCGGAAAACGGACGAGCGCCGCGGCAGGTGTCCGCGGCGCCAAAATCGGAGGCGCGGATATAACCGAAGCCCCCCTGGGGGTCAACGCGAGTCCGGCGCGCGCGCGGGACTAAGGTCAAAAAGAGATTGTCCACGAACCACACGAACCACACAAACGGGTCAACGCGCATTTCGCCGAAGGCGCTTCGAGACCCATAGCGCGGCTTCGCCGCATGAGGCTCAGCTCGTTCGTGTGGTTCGTGTGGTTCGTGGACCATTCCTTGGCGAGGCCGGCGACGCGCGCCGCCATCGGCCGCCAGCCCTCACCCCTTGGAGAAATCCGGCTTCCGCTTGTCGATGAAGGCGGCCATGCCCTCTTTCTGGGCGGGCAGGCCGTACATGGAGTGGAACAGGCGCCGTTCGTAGGTCACGCCCTGGGCCAGCATGGTCTCGTACGACGCGTTGACCATCTCCTTGGTCAGCCTGACCGCCATAGGCGACAGGGACGCGATCTGGGCCGCCACCTTTTTCACCTCGTCCAGGAAGCCTTCGAGCGGGAAGATGCGCGAGACCAGGCCCGCGCGCTCGGCCTCGACCGCGTCCATCATCCGGCCGGTCAGGATCATGTCCATGGCCTTGGACTTGCCCACCGCGCGCGGCAGCCGCTGGGTGCCGCCCGCGCCCGGCGAGACGCCGAGGTTGATCTCCGGCTGACTGAACTTGGCGTTCTCCGCCGCCAGGATGAAGTCGCACATCATGGCCAGCTCGCAGCCGCCGCCCAGCGCATAGCCGGCCACCGCCGCGATCACCGGGGTCCGCGCCCGGGTCACCGACTCCCAGTTCCGGGTGATGAAGCCCTCGGCATAGACCTTGGCGTAGTCCTTCGGGGCCATCTCCTTGATGTCGGCGCCGGCCGCGAAGGCCTTGTTTGAGCCCGTGACCACGATGCAGCGCACCGCGTCGTCGGCGTCGAGGGTCTCGATGGCGTGGGTCATCTCGTCCATCAGCTGGTCGGAGAAGGCGTTCAGCGCCTCGGGCCGGTTCAGCTGGACGATGGCGTAGCCGTCCTCGCGGGTGACGATCAGGGTCTGATAGGTCGTGTCGGTCATGGGGCGGCTCCGGCTTGCGCGGCCCGCCTTAACTCACCGCTGGCAGCGCGGACAATAGAAGGTCGAGCGCCCCGACTGCACGATGCGCTTGATCACCCCCGGGCAGGCCTCGCGCGTGCAGGGGTCGTCCTCGTGCCCATAGGCCTCGAACCGGTGCTGGAAATAGCCCTGGCCGCCCTCCGCGTTGGCGAAGTCCTTCAGGGTCGAGCCGCCCGCCTCGATCGCCTCGCCCAGGATCTCCCGCACCGCCACGGTCAGCCGCTCCAGCCGGTCGGGCCGGATCTTGCCGGCGGGCGTCAGCGGCGAGATGCGCGAACGGTGCAGCGCCTCGCACACATAGATATTGCCCAAGCCCGCCACGACGCGCTGGTCGAGCAGCGTCGCCTTCACGCTCTGGCTCTTGCCGGCGAACTCGGCCTCCAGGTGGGCGGCGTTGAAGTCATTGCCGAGCGGCTCCGGCCCCAGCCCCTCGAACCAGGGCTGGCGCTCCACCTCGCTCGTGGGGAACAGGCCCATGTAGCCGAACCTACGCGCGTCGAAGAAGCCGATCCGCCCGCCCCGGTCGGTCCAGAGCGCCAGGTGCTCGTGCTTGGCCTCGGTTGAGGCCTGGGTCTCGAACACCCCCGGCACGGACTCGCCCACGGCGAAGCGCCCGGTCATGCCCAGATGCGTCACCCAGGTCTCCCCGGTGTCCAGCTCCGCCAAAATGTACTTGGCCCGCCGGTTCAGCCGCTCCACCCGCGCGCCGGTCAGGCGCTTGGCGAAGTCCGGCGGGAAGGGGAAGCGCAGGTCCGGCCGCCGCTGCTCCACGCGCGTGATCCGCGCGCCTTCCAGGGCGGGCTCCAGGCCCCGGCGGACCGTCTCGACCTCGGGTAATTCGGGCATGGCCGCTGCTTAGTCGGCGGCGCGGGCGATGCGAAGCCCGATTTGTCAGCAGCTAACCCGATCGCAACACCTCTGGCCTAGGCTTCTCCTCAATAAGGGGTGGTCCAAAGAGGCCCGAGATGAAGATCGACGTCGTCAGGCCGAGCGCTCTGACCGGCGCGGAGCGCGACCGCTGGCGCGAGCTGCAGGCCCGCGCCGGCGCCGACTATTCCAGCCCGTTCCTGTCGCCCGACTGGGCCGTGGCGGTCGACCGCGCGCTCGGCCAGTTCCACGACCAGTGCCAGGTCGCGGTCATCCGCGAGGGCGAGGCCCAGGTCGGCTTCTTCGCCGCCCGCGCCGGGCGTTCCGTGGCCCTGCCCGCCGGGGCGCCGCTCTGCGACTACCAGGGCGTGGTGGCCGAGGCCGGCCTGAAGGTCGATCCCAAGGCGCTCGTCGAGGCCTTCGGCGTCCAGCGCATCGATTTCACGCATATGGTCGAGCACGACCGGGCCTTTGGCGCGCTCGGCCAGGGCCGCGACGACTTCTACGCCGTCGACGTGTCGGAGGGCTGGGACGCCTACGCCGAGGGCCGCCGCGCCGCCGGCACCGACATCCTGAAGGACATCGCCAAGAAGCGCCGCAAGCTCGAGCGCGACGTCGGCCCGATCACCTTCACCGCCTTCTCCCGCTCGCGCTCGGACTTCGAGCGCACCTTCGCCTGGAAGGCCGCCCAGTACGCCCGCACCAACCAGACCGACCCGACATCGCGGCCCTGGGTGCGCCTGCTCATGGACCAGCTGTTCGAGAGCCGCGACCCGGACTTCGGCGGCGCCCTGTTCACCCTGCACGCCGGCGACCGCCTGGTCGCGAGCCAGTTCAACCTGCGCGGCGGGGCCAACATCAACGCCTGGTTCATCAGCCACGACGAGGCGCTTGAGCGCTATTCGCCGGGTCTGGTGATGTGGGGCGACCTGCTTCAGTGGATGGCCGAGAGCCCCTACCGGACGCTCGACCTCGGCCCCGTCGCCTACCGCTTCAAGGACCGCCTGGCCAATCGCACCCGCGGCATCGTCCACGGCTTCGCCGGCCGCCCCGGCGCCGCGACCCTCGTGCGTGCGGCTGAGTACGGCGTGCGCCGCGCCGCCGAGGCCCTGCCGCTCGGCCGGTTCTCCGAACTTCCGGGCAAGGCCATGCGCCGGCTGGACCGTATCCGCGCTCTTGGCTGATTTATCGGCGTTTTTTCCGGGCTGATCGTCGCGTAGCGAACATAGCGGGCGACTCTCGGACGCGTTGAGCGTAGAGCTTGGCCACGCACCGCGCTCGAACCCGGCCTGAGGTGCGCGCGCGCGCGATCGGCTTTCCGTCCTCTATGTTCAACCCTCTACAAGGGATCCATGCGGCTCAGACGCTGGCGCAAGCCATCGTCAACACGATCCATGAGCCGCTGCTGGTCCTGGACGGGGACCTGATCGTGCTGGCCGCCAGCCGCTCCTTCTACGACACCTTCAAGGTCGAGCCCGAGGCGACGCACGGCTGCCACCTCTATGCGCTCGGCGACGGTCAGTGGAACATCCCGGCGCTGCGCGTGCTGCTCGAGACCATCATCCCCGAGCGCGCGGCTATGGACGGGTTCGAGGTCAGCCACGACTTCCCCGGCCTCGGCCAGCGCACCATGCTCTTGAACGCACGCAAGGTGATCTACGAGGAGAGCACGGACGCCACCATCCTGCTCGCCTTCACCGACGTGACCGCGCGCCGGGCCATGGAGCGGGAGAAGCAGGAGCTGCACGAACGCACCGAGGACCTGCTGCGCCAGCAGCGCGTCCTGCTCCAGGAGATGGAGCACCGGGTCGCCAACAGCCTGCAGATCATCGCCTCGATCCTCTTGCTGAAGGCCCGCGCGGTGACCTCCGAGGAGAGCCGCGCGCACCTGCGCGAGGCCCACCAGCGGGTCATGTCGGTCGCCGCCGTGCAGTCGCACCTGCACGCCTCGGCGGGCCTCGATCGGATCGAGGTCGACGACTACCTGACCAAGCTCTGCAAGAGCCTCGCGGGCTCCATGATCAGCGACGACCGCGTCGCGCTCCGGGTCGCCGTCGGCCCGGGCTCCATCGGCAGCGCCCAGGCGGTCAGCATCGGCCTGATCGTCACCGAGCTGGTGATCAACGCCATCAAGTACGCCTTCCCGGCGGGGCGGGACAACGGGGAGATCATGGTCACCTTCGAAAGCGCGGTCGACAGCTGGCGCCTGGTGGTCTCCGACAACGGCGTCGGCAAGGGCGCGGGCGCCTTCGACACCGCGGTCGGAACCGGCGGCCTCGGCACCGTCATCGTCCAGGCCCTGGTCAAGCAGCTCGGCGCCAGGATGGCGGTGCTGGACGCCGGCGCGGGCATGAGCGTGGCCATCTGGCGCGAAACCGCCTCCACGGGACTGCCCGAGGCGGCCTGAATACTTCGGGCTTGGCGAGCGCCGCTTTTGCCGCTGAATATCCCCCAACCGCCCGAGTCCGGGCGAGCATCGGCTGATCCGAGGGGGCGTGCCCATGGGTCCTCGTGGTGGCGTGATCCGGCGTGTGGCGACGGCCGCGGGTCTCCTGGCCTGGGTCGTCTGGACCCTGCTGCCCCCCGGCGCCACGGCGGCGGGCTATCAGCGGAACCGGAACGCCGTCTTCCGCGAAGAGATCAGGGTCGAGCGCCGGGCCACCGTCTATGTCGCCTCCACCGACGGCTCGTTCTGGGCAAGGCTGGCGGCCGACGCCGACATGGCGCTGAAGCAGTGCCGGTTCACCGACTTCGAGAGCAAGCTACGCAGCCTCGCCGACGCCGCCGCCTTCCAGCACGAGATGCACGACCACTACCTGCGCGACGGCAAGGCGGCCAAGGGCAAGCTCGAACGCCAGCGCCAGCGCGTCGCCGATCTCGAAAAGGCCGCCCGCGCCATCGACCCGGCCAAGGATCCCTGGGGCTGGAGCTACGCGGGCGAGAAGGCGACCATCGCCCAGGTCGGCCTCGAACAGCTGGAGTTCCTGGCCAACGAGGGCGAGGAGATGGCCCGCCGCTCGGGCCAGGACGGCGACACCCTGGACCAGGTCGTCGTCTGGCTGAAGGACAAGCGGGCCGCGGCCGAACAGGAATGCGCCGACAACCCGCCGCCGCCGCCCCCGCCGCCGGTCGACTACGGCCCGCCGCGCGATCCCAACGACCCCGGCGACAGCTGCCCCGCCCAGGTGATCGAGGAGATCAACCGCGCCCGCACCAACCCCGACGCCTACGCCGACGGCTGGCCCCGCGCCGACCGGGAGTCGCTGGAGTTCCTCCACAACCAGCCGCCCGTCCCCGCCCTCGACCCGAACATGGAGCTGGACCAGGCGGCCGAGCGCCACGCCGAGGATCAGTCGCGCACCGGCTTCACCGGCCACGTGGGCTCGGACGGCTCCAAGCCCATGCGCCGGATCCAGGAGGCCGGCCTTTTCTCCACCATGACCGCCGAGGTGATCTCGGTGGGCCAGCGCACGCCCGCGGACGCCATCCACCAGCTGATCATCGACCCCGACAGCCCGACCAAGGCCCACCGCGCGGACCTGTTCAACCCCAACTTCACCCTGGTCGGGGCCGCCTGCGCGCGCGAGCCCCGCTACGGCTTCATCGTGGTCATCGACCTGTCCAATCCGCCGATGAAACGGGAGAACTGAAGCCCGGCGTTGAACGCACCCCCCGCCGGGACTAGGGTCCGCGCGTTTTCCGGCGGAGCCCCATGGACACCTTGACCCAGACCCTCGCGCCCACCCTGACCCTCGCCGACATCCAGGCCGCCGCCGAGCGCATCAAGGGCCATGTCGACCGCACGCCCTGCCGCCACTCGCGCCAGCTCTCGCAGCTGACCGGCGCCGAGATCTGGGTGAAGTTCGAGAACCTGCACTACACCGCCTCCTTCAAGGAGCGTGGCGCGCGCAACCGCCTGTCGCAGCTGACCCCGGACGAGAAGAAGCGCGGCGTCGTCGCGGCCTCGGCCGGCAACCATGCCTCCGCCCTGGCCTACCACGGCCAGCAGCTGGGCGTGCCGGTGACCATCGTCATGCCGCACGGCACCCCCTTCGTGAAGATCGACAAGACCGCCCGCTTCGGCGCCACCGTGGTGATCGAGGGCATGAGCTTCGACGAGGCCACGACCCACGCCCACATGCTGCGCGACACCAAGGGCTACATCTTCGTCTCCGCCTTCGACGACCTGGGCATCGTCACCGGCCAGGGCACCTGCGGGCTGGAGTTCCTTCAGGACGTGCCCGACCTCGACTGCCTGGTCGTCCCGATCGGCGGCGGCGGCCTGATCGCCGGCTCCGCCACCGCGGCCAAGGCGCTGAACCCGAACATCAAGGTCTATGGCGTCGAGGCGGCCATGTACCCGTCCTTCGAGGCCCGCCGCGAGGGCCGCAAGGCCGAGTGCGGCGGCGCCACCATCGCCGAGGGCATCGCCATCAAGGCCGTGGGCGACATCCCCTTCGCCATCGCCGAGCCGCTGATCGAGGAGGTCCTGGTCGTCGACGAGGAGGACTTCGAACAGGCCGTGGCCTTCTACGCCACGGTGGAGAAGACCGTGGCCGAGGGCGCCGGTGCGGGGGGCCTGGCCGCCGTCCTGCGCTACCCGGAGAAGTTCAGGGGCAAGAAGGTCGGTCTGATCCTGGCCGGCGGCAACATCGACCCGCGCATGCTGGCCTCGGTGCTCTACCGCGAGATGGTGCGCGAGGGCCGCATGGTCACTTTCCGCATCGTCGGCGACGACCGGCCGGGCGTGCTGGCCGGCATGTCCAGCGTCATCGGCCGGCTCGGCGGCAACATCCTGGACGTGGTCCACAATCGCCTGGCCCTGGAGGTTCCGGCGAAGGGCGCGGAGTTCGACATCGTCGTCGAGACCCGCGACGGCAAGCACGCCGACGAGATCCGCGCGGCGCTGAAGGCCGAGGGCTATGTCCTCAAGACGTGAGGCCCTGCTGGCGGGCGCCGCGGCGGCCCTCTGCGGCCTCGCCGCCGCACCTGACCCGCGCCTGGCCGAGGCCCGCGCCTGGCTCAAGGCGAAGTCCAAGGAACCCGGCGTGAAGCCTGGCCCCAAGGGGCTCTTCTACCGCGTCCTGAAGTCCGGCCCCGCCGACGGCCCGCACCCTCGCAGGGGCCAGAAGGTCACCGTGGTCTACGAGGCCCGCCTCGCCGCCGACGGCAAGCTCGTGGACCGCACCCCGCCCGGCAAGACCGACGCCTTCACCTCAGGCGCCCTGATCGGCGCCTGGAACGTGGCCCTGCCCATGATGCGGCCCGGCGACCAATGGGAGCTCTACGCCCCGCCGGAGCTGGCCTACGGCGCGGCGGGTCAGGCCGGCGCGGTGCCGCCCTTCGCGGCGCTCGTCTTCAGGCTGGAGCTGGTGGCGGTGGGCTAGAGCCCGCCCCCCCCGAGGGCCGTCTCTCGAGTGGCTGTCTGACCTCGCGTCAGACTTGCCCTTGATGGCTTGGAGGCAGTTTTGCTCCGGCGGTTTCCTTTCTCAAGGACTGGCCCCCTCTTCGGGGCCAGCCGCTCCGCGGTTGCTCGCCTCTAGGGGCGAGCAATCCTTGACAAAGGAAACCGCCGGAGCTCCCGTTCCACCAAGCCCTTAAGGGCTCCCATCATCACCGCCGTAGGCCGGCGCGCCGCAGATCATCGCGTCGCTTCTCGCACCGCATCGACAACCGCCCCGCGTTGGGCGATGAAGCGAACGCCGCGCGGGGCGGCGGGAACAGGGTCTTTCGGCATGTCGTCCAAGCGTCTGAGTATCGGTCTCATCCTCGGCCTTTCGCTGGCGCTTTCCGCCTGCGGTCCCAAGGGCGCCGCCAAGGGTCCGGACGGCGCGGCCGCCTCTGCCGACGCCAAGGCCGAGATCGCCAAGGCCACGGCCTTCCTGAACAAGAACGCCAAGGCCCCCGGCGTGGTCACCCTGCCCTCGGGCCTTCAGTACAAGGTCATCTCCTCCGGCCCCGCCAGCGGCCTGAAGGCCAAGCTCGGCGACGACGTGAAGGTCCAGTACGAGGGCACGCTCGTCGACGGCACCGTGTTCGACTCCTCCTACGAGTCCGGCCAGCCCGCCGTCTTCACCGTCGGCCAGGTGGTCCCGGCCTGGAACGAGGCCCTGCAGCTGATGCGCCCGGGCGACGTCTGGTACCTCTACGTGCCGTCGAAGCTCGGCTACGGCGACCAGGGCTCCGGCCCGATCCCGGGCGGGGCGGTGATGATCTTCAAGATCGAGGTCCTGGGCGTCCTGCCCGCGGGCGGCGGCGGATCGTCGGCCAACGGCTAGGCCCGCGCCGCGCGGCGCGACCGCTAGGGGTGGTATGGACGTACGCCCGCGGACACAACCTCGGCCGTTTCTGGGCCTGTTCGCCTTTCGTTCTTGATCTGGGCCATTAAATTCGTAAAGCTGTGTGGATAACCGGGGCCGTGGCAGGCTTTCGGGCGTCACAGGGCTTGGGGGTTCCATGGCCGCGCGCGTCGTCACCGTAGCCTTCCACGGCGTCGAGGCGCGGCGCGTGGAGGTCGAGGTGGTGATGACCGCCCCGTCCGGCCCGCCGACCTTCTCCATCGTGGGCCTCGCCGACAAGGCCGTGGCCGAGAGCCGCGAGCGGGTCAGGGGCGCCTTCGTCGGCCTGGGCCTGCAGCTGCCCGCCCGCCGCATCGTGGTGAACCTCGCCCCCGCCGACCTGCCCAAGGAGGGCAGCCACTACGACCTGCCCATCGCGCTCGTGATCATGGCCTCCATGGGCGTCCTGCCGATCGACGCGCTCGACGGCTGGGCCGCGGTGGGGGAACTCCGCCTCGACGGCCAGATCGCCGCCATCTCCGGCGCCCTGCCCGCGGCCGTCGCCGCCGGCGGCTTTGGCCTCGGCCTGATCTGCCCGGAGGCCAACGGTCCCGAGGCCGCCTGGGCCGGCGGCACGGCCATCCTCGCCCCGCGCTCGCTGATCTCGGTGGTCAACCACTTCCGCGGCCTGCAGCTGATGAGCCCGCCCGAGCCCGGCCCGCTGGCCCCGCCTGGCGCGGGCCTGGACCTGCGCGACGTGAAGGGCCAGGAGCAGGCCAAGCGCGCGCTCGAGATCGCCGCGGCCGGCGGCCACAACCTGCTGTTCACCGGCCCGCCGGGCTCGGGCAAGTCCATGCTGGCCCAGCGCCTGCCGGGCATCCTGCCGCCGCTCACGCCGACCGAGCTCCTGGAAACCTCCATGGTCCACTCGGTCGCCGGCCTGATCGCCAAGGGCGAACTGACGCGCGCCCGGCCCTTCCGCGCCCCGCACCACTCCGCCTCCATGGCCGCTCTCGTCGGCGGCGGCATCCGCGCCAAGCCGGGCGAGGTCTCGCTTGCCCACAATGGCGTCCTCTTCCTCGACGAACTTCCCGAGTTCGCCGGTACTCTCTAGCAAATGCACCAAGAAATTGGTCGGCGGAAATCCTTGTGTAGCTTAGGATTTTGGCATGTCGAACTCATTGTTGGTGGTGAATTCTGAGCAGCCGAACGCGCTGCACGCTTTGATCCGGAAGCGTGCGGAGATCGCGGGCAAGATTGAGTGCTTGCAGCGTGACCTACGGCAATTGATCGTCGATCTGGACCATGTGGACGGCACGATCCACATTTTTGATCCGGACATTCACCTGGAAGAGATCAAGCCGAAGTTGGTGCTACCGAAGCACCATGCTTTCCGGGGGGAGGTCACGCGGGTGGTTCTTTCGACGCTGAGGCAGGCGGATCGTCCGGTGAATTCGACGGAGATTGCTTTGAAGGTGATGGAAGCTCGGAACCTGCCTCTGGATGACCTGTCGTTTCAGAAGACGATGGTGAAACGGGTCGGCGCCTGTCTCCGGCATTTCAAACAAAAGGGCGTGGTGACGTCGGTGGACCTGCCCCGTCGGGTGGTGGGGTGGAAGTTAGTGCGCGCCCAATAGGCCGACCACGCCATGCGAGCCTGCCACTACATGTGCATGATAATGGGCGCGGCTCTCGCGCTGTTTTCCAAGATTTTCCAAGGGACAACCACGGCGCGCAGTAAAAAATAGGGTGCGCAGACCTCGAACACTCTTGCAAAGGTCAGCCGACTCAGCCCCACATATTCTTTGTGGTCTCCCCCATGGACCGCCTTGAACATTTTCAATGGCGACGTGTGGGCATGAGACGCGAGAAACCCCCCAAGCTTTCCGATTTGCCGCCAAACGCGATGTCGTTTCGGCTCGGGAAATTTGAAGCTCAGGCGACGGGCTGGGGAATCCTAGCCGTCGTCGTGATCGTGATGGGCGTGGTCATGTTCGTAATGGCACGAGGCTTCTGAATGCCTGTGACGATTTTGACCAACGGACCGTCATTGAGGCCGTCGGCTCGGAAATATCTTCGATTTTCCAGTGGACATACTCACACAGTCGGCGGTTTGGCCCTTGGCCTCCGCCCGAATCGCATGATGATTTGGATTATGGAAGCACGTCCCGGTGCCTCCGGACCAGCCCCAGACGCTAAGTCTGCTGTGGAAAACGTGGATACCCACAATATGTGGTTGCCTCGTCTGGGTTCGGGCTCCAGCGTTCTCCTTGGCCAGTGCAGGGTCGGGCTGCAAGCAACGAGTAGAGGAACCAAGGCAATGGCGAAGTCTTCGCCCCCGCCGAAGGGACCGCACCGCTCCGCGACCACCGGACGTTACGTGACGACGCGCACCGCCGTCCGTAACCCGCGCGGGACGGTGTCTGAGCCCCGCAAGTAGGGCTCTGACCCAATCCTAGCTCGGCTGGCGTGATGCGGTCGGGATGGGAAACTGGGGGGAGAAGTCGGAACTCTCGGTGCCAACTTTGAGCCGACCTCTCCGCCCCTTCTTATCAACAGGTGCTCGCGCACCGGATGATCCGGGCAAGCTATGGCGATTTGCGTCGCGTGCAAGCCCCCTGGGTCCCCGAGTCGCGAACGCCGTTCGCATAGCGAGGACTAAGGCAATGGCCATGAAGGCCCGTGAATACCTCCAGGGCGGCGATATTGTCGTCGTGAACTGCACCCATCAGTGCAACGTCCTGGTGATGGACGACACCAACTACAACGCCTACCGCAACGGCTCGCGCGCGAGCTACTACGGCGGCGCCTACAAGTACCTCCCGGCCCGCATCAGCGTGCCGCACGCCGGGTACTGGAACGTTGTCCTGGAGGCGCCCGGTGGGGCGCGTTTCGGGATGAGCTATCTGAAGGCGGCGTGATCTCGCCACCCTTCGCCACGACGTAGGCCGCCTCGTTCCGCTACGAGGCGGCCTATTTTCTTCTCAGCCCGTGTTGCACGCCGGGGAGCACCACGCGCACCCATTGGCCCTCGGATAGTAGATTTTCGCCGCCGCGACCGCTGTCGAGCACCCGTAGTGTTCACCGAGAGGGACGCGATTTTGTGGCAGCGGCAGACGCGTACACGTGCTCAGATTGTGGACCTCATGGTCCCCATTGGGCTGAGCATTACTGTTCACACAATACTGAGCCATTTTCCGATCTCCGACTTGATTGTCACCCGCAACGCCGAAGGGTGGGCTCGACCCGCCCCACGTCATAGTTGACCAGAAGCTCCACCTTAACGATAGTCACTCCACCTTCGGGGGAGGGACATCATGGAATTGGGCTTCAAGGCCGTTGGCCGACTGACTCTGGCCGCCATTGCAGTTTTCACGCTCACTGCGTCAGTTGCGGACGCCAAACCGGCGCCGAAGACGGACGCTCAGGTTCGGCAAGAGATGATCCGCGACAGCATCGCGAGCTATCCCGGCAATTGTCCCTGTCCGTACAACACCGCCCGGAATGGTAGTTCGTGCGGTGGCCGCAGTGCCTACAGCCGGGGCGGGGGATATGCGCCGCTCTGCTACGCCAGCGACATCTCTAAGGCCGACGTGGACCGTTACCGGGCGAGCCACGGCATCCCGGAGGCTTAACTGTGGAGATCGGATTAGGGGAAGCGGCGGGGATAGCAGCAGCCGGTCTTGCGGCAAAGGCCGTCGTAAAAACCACCCAGAGAGCCTTGAAGGGGCCTGCGGACTCGCTTTCCAAACACCTCGGAAAGGGCGTCGATGATTGGGTCCAGAGCCTAAAAGACAAGAGGGTCAGCAACCTCAGCAAGCACGTCGAGCGGGCGGCCCGGATAGGTGGCGAGGAAGAGCTTCGGCGTGTTGCTGACGAGCCCGCGTTCGCAGATTGGGCGGATGCGGTTTCCAGGGCTGACCCGGCGGACCGAGCGCTCTCGGATATATGGCAAGCGGCACTTCTCTCGCTTCAAGACAAAGGTCTGTATCGGCTGCGAATACTAACAATCGCAAAAAGTTTGGGGCCAGATGAAGCCGCCGCCTTTCTAGCAATTTCGCGTAGAGACCGTCGGGCGCTATTTGAGTTACCAAACTCGTCGCAAGACGCGCGCGTTATGTATTATCAGAAATTTCGTGAGCTAGGTCTCATTCGCACGCCGTGGCAGATCGTTTTTGATCGCATACCAATTATCGCGATGTCGTTGAGTCTAGCTATAGGCACTGTCTTTTACTACAAATTTACACATCCCGGAAAATTGTCGACTCAACATGTTAGAACGGTGGTGGATATTATAAAGTCAGAAGTTTCGCTTTCTATGATCGTCATTTTATTTATCGTCGTCCTGATCTGGATGTGGTGGCAACGTCAGCAAATCGCTCCGAAGCTCTCGCGAGACGGTAGGGCCTTGAGAGACCTTGTTGATCGAGTCCTAGATGTCGAGGCGGACCAGAAAGACCCTTTCGACGCCATGGGATCGGAGAGCGCCGAAGAAACCAAGGCGGCCAGGCGAAAGAGGAAGAAGTCCCCTGCTAAATAGCTCTATGCGTTACTCAGAGATCATAGGTGCGCTCAACGAAGCGCCGCATCAGCGTGATCCCGTGATGACTGCCGCGTTGAATATCGTTGGCGTCGATCCGAAGGACTTGGAACCGAAGGAGCCTCAAGCGCCTAAGAAGGCGCGCGCGAGCAGACCTCCTCGGAAACCATCGGTGCAAGCCTTCAGCGAACTGGATCGAACATTTCGGGCCTTAACGGCGCCGAACCGCGTCGTGACCGAGTTTAAAACCGACCATTAGCCCGGCGATTGACGGGCCTATCGAGACGGGTGCGGGCCGCGCAGCTTCGCGCAATGCTCCGAACACCATTTCCGCCCGCTCTTGGCCGAACACCTCGGTGAGATCGTCGGCCAGAACATCCGACAGTCCCTCTTGGAATAGGACCGTGATCCTACCGAGGCCGTTGTAGGCCTGGGCAACCAGCTTCGGCGCCTTGGAGATCGGAATCAGGTCGGCGTTCGCCCATTTGGTTTGGCGGTCGAACCATTGAGTGAAGGGTCCAGCGACCTCCTCGTGCCAGTCCGCCACGATGTCTCGGGCATCCTTGCGAGCTTGGATGTCCACCAGGAGGCCGAGGAAAGCTAGCAGGGCGATGAGGGCCGCCACGCCTCCCCAGAAGACGACGGCGACGTTTGCCTCTCCCACAATGTCCTCGATGCCGCCGTAGAGGCCTCCGAGGATCAGCAACCCCACAATGAAAAGGGCGGCACTGCGCATCACCATGCTCCGTCTGACACCTATTAGAGATCATAGACGGATGGGTTCATTAGCGGAAGCGCCTGGGTTGAGGACGCTTCTGGAATGCGACAGCGGGGGTGGGTTGGCTCACCTGAATACGAGAAGCTAGTCGCGATCCTAGTTGAGGAGCGGGAGAAGGCGGGGCTGACTCAGCGCGATCTCGCGGAGCGATTACAGACGGACCAATCACGGATCGCGCGCATCGAGAGCCGCCAACGTAATGTGTCGGTGCTTGAATTTATCGCTATAGCGCGGGCGCTAGAAGTTGACCCGCTAGTATTGTTTAGGTCTACCTTGGCAAGGCTTCCAGGCAAGTTCGATTTCTAGAGACTTAGGTACCATTGCTTGCCGACAATTTTTAGCTCGCCTTGGGATATTATATCCATGCCGATGAGAAGATCGACGTTAGCCTGAGGAAAGGCGTACTGTGCCAACTGGACATTGAGCAGCGGCGCGTCGTGCAATCGATCGGGTTGGTAGAAAATGAGGTCAGCTTGATATGCGGCAACATGAGTCACCGTAGTCATGTTACCCACCTCCCTCGTTCCGACTTGCGGTAGTGCAAGCAAATCAGCCACCCGTTTGGTAATGGCAGTTTCCATTGCGCCCGTATCTACAAGGCCAGAAAGACAAATTCCATTTTCTGTACGTCCGGGGGCCGATATAAGAACAGGTATCAAGCTCTTGTTTGCTAGAAGCCTCCCGCTCAAAGACAGCCCCATATCTTTCTCCCGTATCAACGCAGGCGGTGAGAGTAGCGCCCTCCGTTGGGCAAATTCAAAGGTATGAGGAAGCGGGACCTCGGAGCGGCCTAGAAGCATCAGCTATTTATGTGACGGCGATGCTCATGCGCAGCACGCCCACAAAGTCGTTTCAACCCCCATAGATTGCATCTATGAATCGCTATCGCAATGAGCGTGGTGAAAGCTTGTGAGCATAAGAGTCTGCGCTGAGCATAAGTCCATAAATGCGTTGCGATGGCCGACGCATTTCGACCATTTTTGGGAATCCGCATCGCGAGCGGCCTGATAAAAGCACCGCAAAAGCAATCACATAGAGACTATTGACGCGCCCCCTCTTGATCGCGGGCGCAATGTGGTAATGTGTAGTTAGACGGTCGGCACTAAACGTCGTCGCAACGCTTCGCTGTCCGATGAGTTGACGCATGGGGTCAATCACGGGCGTAAGTGAGATGGTAGAATCCGGCTCTGCGCAAAGAGCCATGCTAGAAGCCTAGCAAATCAAACGGGTGGGTAAGTCTGGGCGCGATATCTATGATCGCGCATGGGATAAGTATTGCCTACTTTGGGATAACGCTCGCGTTACGATTTTGTAATTGACGCCATGACGTTATCGAGAGTTGTAACTATCGCGTTGGGTGGGCGTTAACTCATCACATCTATTGGTCCTCGTGACTGAGAGCGTTGACAATGGCAATCAGCGTCGAAAACTTAAGTGCTTTGGCTATCGCCTTCGTTGGCGTATTCGTTGCCGCCAATCTGCGGCAATGGTTTATCAAGCGAGGGTTCGATAGGGTCCTAGTGTGGATCGACGAGCGCGTTAGCGGAGCCTGTAACTGGGCGCGAACTCAACCCTGGTTCGGCCATTGGATCACAACGTTTAGCGCCACGGTCGTAGGTACCTTCTTCGGCATCGGCGTGTTGATTGTTGCGCTGTGGTCGCTGGGCTACCTGAAGTTCCCCGCCTAAGCGGCCTGCTTCTGCCAATAGCCCTTCCATTGCCTCGAAACAGGATGGTGCAAAGCAGCTTCGACAACCCTCTCGTATTGGTCGCCGTTAGCAACGCGACGATGGTTCTCGCGCCAAGCCATCTCACCGGCATACGAACCTAGATACGGTCCAGAAATGCTGTGGTGGACGCCAATCTCAGCCCGCCGCATCCGCGAAAAGAAGCTCTCCGCCCAATTCGTGCAGGCATCGAGCGTTGAATATTCCTTCTTGTGATTGATCCGACGCGTTTCGTACCAAGCTGCGAGCGTATCCCAGCCCGACGCTTCATCCGCATGGATCACACTGTCAGGCTCGATCTTCTGACAAATCACAGCGACCCCATCACTCTCACTATCACCGGCACACACGTAGGTCAGCGCCCGGCCATTGCGCTCACGCATCACGACGACCGCTCGACGTTTGCCCGTCTTATTTTCCGGCTTCCGCAGATCGATGCGGTCCTCTTTGCGATTCTTGGGTTTCACGTATCCGCCAAAATACGCTCCATCGACCTCGACAACCCCTTCCAGGCTGTCAGGTGCCGTCGAGCCCATCGCCTCCCGCAGCTTATGCGCCAGGACGAAAGCGGTCATGTAATGGACGCCGAGATCACGGCTTAACTGAAGCGCAGAGATGCCTTTGGCGCCGTTCACAAAGATCGCGATCGCCGCGAGATAATCGCGAATCTGGAGTTTGCGGCTCGCGAAAATCGTCCCCGACGTGACGCTGAATTGTTTGTAGCAGGCCCCACACTTGAAACGTTTGCGGGTGGTGATGTCATAAACTTTGGTGCAGCCACATTCGGGGCAGAATGGCTTACCGTCGGTCTCCGACCAGCGCAGAGCTTTGAAAGTCTCGTAGGCCTCATCTTCCGACATGCGCAAAACCTGTCGCAGAGAAAGCGTCTTGGCCGCGCTGGAAAGAAGGAAGTGCTGAGGCATCTCTACATTCGATAACAATATATCGAATGTGATGATATCCCCATTTTCGGGGTCGTCAAGCAAAATATATCGAATATGATGATTTTGTTCGTTAGATTCGGGAGGCCTCTATGGATCAGGATGAAGTCAAAGCGATCCTGAAAGCCGAGCTAAAGAGGCGCGGTGTCAGTTATGCCGACTTGGCCGAACGGCTTGGCAAGCTTGGCGTCTCTGAAACTCCCGCCAACATTGCCAATAAGATCAGCCGGGGCGGCTTTTCAGCCGTGTTCTTCTTCCAATGCTTGAAAGCGATTGGATGCACCATGATCCGGATCAATCGTGAGGAGCCGGACGATGGACAAATTGGCTAGAGCATTGGGTCGGCCCGTTGGTGCCGATTAGCCCTCGGGATCGTTGAGCGACTGGATGCGCTCAGCGAGGAAATAGATTCCGAGCAACGAGACGATAATTAGCTGCCAGATTGCATACAGAATGAGGACGGCAGCCAAGGGCTCAATGAGTTTAGGCGTCACCCAATCCCACGACGTGTAACCGCTGGAGAGCTTTAGGAGGCGCGGCCAAACCTTTTGGGCCGCCAATAACAAGCCATACAAAATCAGAGACAAAAAAGATAAATACCCAAACAGATACGAAATAAACTGGCGATAGCTGAGCGGCTTGTCGATCCACTGACCGCCATCATGCATGCGGACGCGTAGCGTTGCCGGATCACCCCGCAGAGGGTTGTCGATGCCGGGTCGGTCAAATGTCGCAACAGCCGCTAGGGCGGCCATGTAGAAGCCGATTAGCAAGGCCAAAAGGTTGGATAAGCTGCTCTGCACACCGGCTAAGGTCGCGAGCGAAACGGGCACCGAAATGGCTTTCAGAAGGCCCACGGTCGCAGCGGTGAAGAAGACCGGCAGAACATTGTCGTAGACGAACTTGGATTCAAGCAGGCTCGGCCCGCTCTTAATCCGCAGGTATTTGCATGGGACCGTTAGCTGGCGCACGGCCCAAAACACTACCAGCCTCCTTCGACCAACAATCCGCGCATCTTGGTCTCAATCTCCTCGCAAACCTCGCTGTAGCACTGCTGCAAGATGTTCTCGAACTCGGCCAGCCGTCTGGCCCGAACGTACAACTGCTCAAGTGCGTCCTGGTCGTCCAAGGGGATTGTAGGATTGTTCGTGACGTTTCCTGGCAGCTTATCGATGTGGAACGAGATGGATTCGTACCGCTCTTCACGGGCTTGTTCGCAAAGGCCCTGGAGGAACAACACGACGGCGTTTTTGTCAGCGGGCCGGGTGTCGATAACGACCTTCTCCAACTGACGCTTTACGATCCGATCGACACCCACCCCCGCATAGAATTCGCGGCGTTTGGTTAGTGTGACCCCGGTAAGTTCACCACGGTCGAGGTCTTCCAACAGCTTCTCAGACGGAACGCGGTGGGCGGCCAGAGTGGGCCGATATCGTCTCCTGCTAACGCGCGGTCGTCCCTGATGCTGCTCAACGACTTCGTACGTGTAGTGGGGGTTCCCTTGAATCGCCCGCTCGATCATTCGGTCCAGCGCCGTCATCACCAAACTGGAAGACACGCGGGGCATTTTCTCGAAGCAGGCGCGGTGGGCGCCGTTTTCCGCGTCCAGGGCAATCGTGAGGTGGGCCGACCACCCAGGGACCTCGGTCGGCCCCCCGTCTTCCACACGCACTGAATTCTCTTCGGTGTCGATAAAGGCCGGAGAGACCGTCGTCGGGTCCCCACGGTTGATAAGAAGCGTCACCGTGTTGGGGTCTACGCTGCGCCTGATACGAGCAATGTAAAGTTGGTTTTTCGGGTTCCTGCCTTCGTCATCATCGTCGAGGACCCTACTGCCCTCTGAGAGATAGACCCGAGCGTCCTCGCCCAACGCCTCCAGGATTCCGATAATATCTTCGAGCGTGGACCTCGGTGCTTCAGCAGGTTTGCTCACTGGCGAAACGCGCCAGAGAAATACCCGCCGCTCTGATTTGAGCGCCGCCATAGACATTCCCCATTCCCGACAGGGTGAACAGATCAACGATCAAGGGTTGTGTCTAGATACCGCCAAGTCCGACTCCGGGCGGCTCGCCTTTCGATCTCTGCGCTGCCATAGGTTGTGGCTGACCTAGCTGGGCTGTTTGGACCGCGCCGCGATGAAATTGAGCAGCTTCATTCAGGAAACGATCTACGAGATCGCCGTCGGCATTCATGCCGCGAAGGTGCGGGCAAAAGACCTAGTTGCCGTCTCACCCGGCGGGTTGAACGGGACCAGCCTCACGGAAAAGTCCTACATCGACTTTGACGTCACCGTGGTGGTCAAAGAGGGGCAGCACGCCAAAAAAGGCGGGAAAGCAGGCCTTTCCGGGCGAATACAGGTCGCCTCAGTTCTTCATGTCGGCATCGAAGCCAATGGTGACCGGGAGCAGGACAGCACCTCGGAGGCGGAACAAACCCACCGAATTACCTTCAAGGTCCCCGTCTACTTCAATGCCAACCACCGAAACGATCAGAGCATGGCCGTCGAAGAAGAAATTGTGGGCCGCCATCTTACGGACGGCGGAGATGCCGAATGAGCCCCGGCAAAATCAGAATGGTCGTTGTGGGCCATTCAAAGCTCGCCACCGTTCTGATGACGTTCTGGGAAACGATCCGGGACCCGCTTTCGACTTCGGTGATCCAGGAAGAGCCGAGCGTCTTCATACGATCATCGGCTGACGTTCCTTACGAGACGAAGGGCGGTATCCTTGCGGACCAAGCCGACTCTGACGGCGAACCCGATGGTTTTAGGGAGCCACCGCCAAGGCAAAGGACGCTCGACCACGATAAGGGTCAGAGCGCTCCACAGCGACGACGCCAGGGCATGCCTCCCGAAGTCTTGGAAGCGCTCCGAACCAAACGCCCCAAGACACCTGCGGTCGTCACGCCCGGTTACAAGTTGGCGATTTTGATCGTGCTTGCACTCACCATCGTGGCCGGGGGCGCATCTGCAATCATGGCCGCGATTTGGGCCGACCCCACGGACATGCAGAAGTCAGCCTTCGAGATGATGAGCACGTCCTGGAAAATGGGCTTCGGAGCCTTCGTCGGACTCATCGGCGGTAAGGCCGTGAAATAAGACCGAGGCCGCGCCACCCGCCCATTTTGGTGCATTTGCTAGAGAGTACCGGAGTTCGCGCCCCAGGCTTTGGACGCCCTGCGCCAACCCCTCGAAACCGACGAAGTCATCGTCGCCCGCGCCAACCACCACGTCCGCTATCCTGCCCGGGTCCAGCTGATCGCCGCGCAGAACCCCTGAGGATGCGTTGCTAAGTCAGCACCAATTCCGAGTGTAGGGACTTGGAGGAGGGCGATTTCGACCTCCTCCGTCCCGACAACGATGCGATCTGTGATCGCCTCAATAATCTGGCGCTTCTCTTCATGCGCCAGGTCTGGCCAACGCTCCGTAAGCGTCTGTGCCTGCGAGATGGCCTCATCGCGAGAGAGAGCTCCGATGCGGAGGACGTCGAGTTGGGCCTGCAGCCGCGGCAGCTCCTCCTCGATCTGTGAGCGACGCTCTGAGAGCGGCCGATGGCGGCGGCCGAAGTCCTCCTTCGACAGTTCGCCGGCGAGGTAGAGTTGGTAGACCTGCTCGTCCTCGGTCTCGATCTTACGAAGGTCATCACGAACGGTGTCGATCAGAGCTTCCTTCTCCCCCATCGCCTCCCGTGCGGCTTTGGCGTGAGCATCGATTTCGTCGGGCGAAAGGAGGAAGTGCCGAAGCTGCTCGCGGTACACCGCTTCGAGATCGGTGATCGGGATCTTGTTGTTGCACGCGCTGCAGCGGTACTTCGGCGTGTTGCTCCACACGTACATTTTGGTGCCGCAGGCGCAGTAGGCGTAGCCGGAGAACAGGTGCACGGCCGTCCGGCCCTTGCGCCGACGTCCCGCATTGTCCTCGACGAGCGCGCGATTGCAGCGCTCCCAAAGCGCTTCATCCACGATGGCGGGCGTGGTCTGGTAGATCCAGTCCGTTTCCGGCTTGAGGGTCCACGCCTTTCGGTTGTCGTTCGTGCGCGTGTAGTTGACCCGGCGCAGCCCTTTTGCCGACCCGTCCTCGAGCAGTCGCCGAACCGTCGTGTCGGCGAACAGCGCGCCTTTTCGGGTGCGGTAGCCGCGCTCGTTCAGAATGCGGGCGACGCGCTTGAGCCGGCGATGTTGGTCGAACAGTTCGAACATGAGGACACGGACCGGTGCCTCATCGGGGTCGACCTCGAGCTTCTTGTCGACCCATCGGTAGCCGTAGGGCGCGGCTCCGCCCGTCGACTTGCCGAGCTTGGCGCGGATGGGGACCGTCGCCGCGACACGGTCGGCGATTTCCTCGCGCTCCCACTGCGCCATGGCCGCAATCACCGTGAAGAACAGGCGGCCGGCGGGTGAGCTCGTATCGATCGCCTCGGCGAGCGAGACCATGTCCGCGCCCGAGGCGCGAAACAGCTCAGAAAAATCGAGGAGCTCCTTGGTGTTCCGCGCGAGGCGGGCGAGCTTCGAGAAGATGAGCGCGCTGATCCGGCCGGCGCGCACATCCGCCAGCATGCGCTTCGCTTCCGGGTGCTCCATGACGGCTTTTCCGGAGACGCCTTCGAGCCGGTAGGTCTCCACGACGGTCCAGCCGCGGACCTCGGCGTAGGCGATCGCCCGGCGTTCGTGGTGCTCGGGGCTTTCGCCCTTGGCCTGGTCCTCGGTCGAGACGCGGATCCAGATGCCGACCTGTCTCGTGCGCTCTTCCATGACCGCGCTCCATGCGAGAACAAAGAGAATACACCGTTCCGCGCCGGTAGGAATCCTCCAAGACACGCCGGTCTGGCCGACGCGCCTAGTCGGCGTAGTAGGTCAAGGCCAGGGCGGCGGCGCTGAACAGCGCCATCCGCCGATCGAGACTGTCCCAAGGCCGGCGTTCGCGCGGAAGGCGGTGACTGAAGGCGCGGATATGCTGAGCCAGCCGCTCCGCCACATCCTGCCGGGTCGAGGCCGACTGAAGGCCGAAGGCCTTGCGAATGTTGTGGCGGCTGAAGGTCCTCACCTCGATCCCGAACTCGCCGGCGAGCGCCTCTACCGCCTGGCAGAGGTGGACGACGCGACTTGCGCGGCGCCCCGTGCGCCGGTCGAAGCGCTCAAGCACGAGCGTTGTCGGCCTGAACCGTTCGAACAGGACCCTCACCTGTTGAAGGCACTTGGTGTTCTTGTCCCCGCGCACATAGGCAAGACCCCAGTCCAGGGGTGCCTTCGGCGCTTCGAAGCAGACCCAGCCGAACCCGCGCGCCGTCGGATGGAACGCCATCACGACCTCGGCCCGGTGGCCGCCGGTCATGCGCCGTCGACGCTATGCGCACGGCTGACAAGCTCTTGGAGGAACTCCCGGATCCGCGCGGCCTGCGCGCTGGCGCCCTCGCGGCACTCCTCGTCCAGCCGGGTCGCACGCCCGACAATCTCCGTCTCCACCTCGTGGCGGAGCTTCGGAAACAGGGTGTCGAGCGAGGCGCCGAAGATGAACTGGTAGCCCAGCGCGAGGCGGAGCGCCGGCAGCCTCGTTCCGAGCTCGTGGTTGGAGATGACGCTGCGGGCGCGCAGGCCCAGCAGATGCGCCAGTTGGCGTTGAGAGAGCGCCCAATGCCGCCGGTGACGGCGAAGTTGGTTCGTGTGGTGCATAGCAAGAAAGAACTAGTGGTAAGGGCCCGAGAGCCTTGCGCCCATGATTGCCCCTGGGGTGGGCCGGCACGAGGGGGCGCTCCGTCGTGCACTCAACCGTCGCCTTGGCGACGGTCGCGGGGGCAACAGCCCGCTTGGTCTTAGTCTAAGCGACGGTCGCGGCCGGACCGGCGTTGTCCAGGCCATAGCGGCGCGCGAGCACGGCGACCTTCGTCCGCTCCGCGTCCGGGACGACGTAGACGCCTCGGGACTTCGCCGTGGACAGCTTCAGCCGGGTGCGCAGAAACCAGCCGACCCATTTGTAGGAGGCGGGGCGTCCCAGCCGATCCTTGGCGGCGCGGTTGAAAGCGTCGGTGACTGCCGAGACCGTCGCGGGCGATCTGCCATCGCCGGTCATCAGCTCCTGCAGGACCGACACCATGGTCGCTTCGAGGGTGTCGGCACGGTCCTGATGGATGCGGTCGTCTTCCTGCCGCAGCGCCTGGTGGATGCGCGCGCGCAGATCGGGCTCATCGACGATGGAGAGCAGGGACAGGGCGGTCTGGTTCAGGCGCGGTTCGACGCCCGAGGCTTGTCGCGCGGGATCGGCCTGAACAGTGCCCCGCTCGCGAAACCGCCACAGCAGCAGCTTGTTGCGCAGCGCGAGCGCGTCGGCGGCCAAGGACGTCGGCAGGTGGATCGGAATGTCGCCGCGGATCGGCCGAAGCCCGGTCTCCTCGGTGAGGAAGCGGCTCTCCAGGGCGGCGTCGCCGAACCGGTCGCGCATGCCGACGAGCTTCGGGCCGAACACCCGAAACGCCCGCGGATCGAGTTCCTTGTGCCGGTTGGTCATGGTGCGCAGCACCGGCAGGCCCGCCATGTTGCCGTTGTTGAGGATCTTGGTGAGGCCCGCGGTCGCGTCGCTGAATCGGAAGTCCGCCTCGTCGAGGACCAGGGTGCCCTGAAAGGCGTCGAGGATGTGAAAGATCGGCGAGACCGTGGAGGCGCCCGAGGCGAAGAACGGCTTGTAGCAGATGGAGCCGAGCGCCAGGAGCGCGCGGGTCTTGCCGGTTCCGTAGTCGCCCCGGAAACGGAGGTAGGGCACCTCGTTGAAGGCGTCGTAGACCCAGCTCAGCAAGGCATAGTGGGCCGCGATCTCTTCAAACACCGGGGAGAGGTCGACGTAGCGGTGGAGGTAGGCGCGCACCGCGGCGAGGAGCTCCGCCTTCGTGCCGTAGTCGTCCGGGGCGGACGGCAGCAGGACGCAACCCGTGGCGATGAGGTTGTTGGCCGGGGCATAGGGCGCGAGGCGCTCACCGGTCGGCAGGTCCAGGTGCGGGACGACGGTTATCGCGCCTTCGGGCGAGGCGCACGCGAGAGCGGTTTCGCGCTTGGCGGCATCATAGACCAGTTCGACCAGCGTTCCGTCGGGGAGGACACGCGAGATCGTCGGGATCTGGTCGGGCGAAGCGGGCATGAGATCAGCCTATGGCTGGGCGGGGCGCGCGCCGAGGGGGCGCTCGGTCGAGCGGGCGACGGCGCCCGCGTCTCCCGGCGCAAGAGCTAAGGGACTCCGTCCCTCGCGCCCGCCAGGGTTCGCGGCTTCGCCGCCGGATCGCCGGGTCTCCCCAGTCTTCCTCCGCTTCGCTCCGTGCAGACTGGGTGATCCCCCTCCCGGCGATCCGCCCTGGCGCTTGCTACCCCTGGTCTCGCCGACGGGCAGAGCCGCAGGCGCGCTTTGCGCCTGCGGCTCAAACCCAAGGAGACCCGTATGACCGCTGCATTCGCTCAACCCGTCCAACGCGGCGTCGAAATCATCGTCCCGCTCAACAGGCTGAAGAAGTCGCCGCGCAACGCGCGGCGAACGCCCCATGCGCCCGCCGACGTGGAGACCCTCGCCGCCTCCATCGCCGCCAAGGGCGTGCTCCAGCCGCCCGTGGTCGAGGCGGCGCGCGACGCCGAGGGGCAGCCGACCGGAGCCTATCTCGTCACCATCGGCGAGGGGCGTCGGCTCGCGCTGTCGCTGCTGGCCAAGCGCAAGCGGATCAGCAAGACCGAACCCATCCGGTGCCTGCTCGACGAAGACAACGACGCGTTCGAAGTCAGCCTCGACGAGAACGTGACGCGCTTCGCCATGCATCCGGCGGATCAGTTCGAGGCCTTCCGCGACCTCGCCGAGCAGAAGGGCTGGGGCGCGGAGGAGATCGGCGCGCGGTTCGGGGTGTCCGCCCAGATCGTGCGGCAACGGCTGCGGCTCGGCGCGATCAGCCCCGCCCTCATGGCCGCGTACCGGTCGGGCGACCTCACGCTCGACCAGCTGATGGCCTTCGCCGTGTCGGAGGACCACGCGCGTCAGGAGCAGGTCTATGCGGGCCTCTCCTACAATCGGTCGGCGTCGCTCATCCGTCGGCTCATGACCGAGCACGAGGTCGAGGCGGGCGACCGGCGCGCCGTGTTCGTCGGCGCGGAGGCCTACGAGGCGGCGGGCGGACGGGTCCGCCGCGACCTGTTCGCCGAGGACCGGGGCGGCTGGTTCGAAGACGTGGGGCTGCTCGACCGGCTCGCCCTGGAGAAGCTTGCGGCCCAGGCCGAGACCGTGCGTGCGCAGGAAGGCTGGCGCTGGGCGGAGGGACACCTCGACTACCCGCGCGATCACGGCTTCCGGCGCGTGTACCCCGAGGCGGTGCGGCACGACGCTGGCACCGAAGCCCGTCTGACCGCCCTCGCGGAAGAGTATGACGGGCTCATCGCCACCGCCGAGGACGAAGCGCTGTCGGACGAGGCGGAGGCTCGTCTCCAGGCGATTGACGCGGAACTCCAGGCGGCTTCGCGGGCGGACTACGCGCCTGAGGCCTACGGCCGCGCCGGGCTGTTCGCGATCCTCGATTGGAACGGGACGGTCCGGATCGAACGGGGGTTCGTCCGGCCCGAACATGAGACCCCAAGCCCCGAGCCCGAGCCGCAAGACCCCGACGCCGACGCGCCCCCTCCGGCAGGCGGCGCACTCCCTTCCCCCAAGGTGAAGCCCCTGCCGGACCGCCTGGTCTCGGACCTGACCGCCCACCGGACCGCGGCGCTCCGGGACGCCTTGGCGACCCACCCCGGCTTGGCGGTCCTGGCCGCGCTCCACGCCTTGGTGCTCCAGACCTTCTACCAGGGCTGCGAGGACAGCTGTCTCGACCTCCGCGCCACGACGCTCGGCCTCCATGGCTTCGCCGAGCAGTACTTCGAGAGCGTCGCCGGCAAGGCTATCGAAGGCCGGCACGAACTGTGGGGGACGCGTCTGCCCGAAGCGCCCGACGCCCTCTGGGATACGCTCGCGGGGTTCTCGGCGGACGAGCGCGCGACCCTCTTCGCGCACTGTGTCTCGCTGACCGTCAATGCGGTGCACGGCATCGGTCGGCCTCGCCTGCGCCTCGCCCACGCCGACCTGCTGGCGAGCCATCTCAACCTCGACCTGCGGACCTACTGGCAGGCCACGGCAGAGAGCTTTTTCGGCCGGATCAGCAAGGCGCAAGTCCTCGACGCGGTGTGCGACGGCGCTTCCCCCGAGGCCGCCGGGCGGATCGAAGGCTTGAAGAAGGATGACATGGCCCGCGCGGCCGCCGACCTCCTAGGCGCGCAAGGTTGGCTGCCGCCGCTCTTAAGGCCCGCGGCGGCCACTCCGGCCTAGGTCATCGGGAGGGGGCCGTCAGGTCCCCTCCTTTCGCCTTGGCCTGGGGGCCGTTGGAGACCACCTCACCGACCGAGCACTCCCTCCACAGGCGGCCGGGACGAGGGCAGAGTACCGAAGGCGCCGGACCACGCGAGCCCCGGTGGCGCAACCGGACCCCGGCGCCCTAGAATCCCTCCGTCTCCCGGTCTTCAAGACGCCGCGCCGCGCGCGGACGTCGAGGACGTCGGGGACGTCCCTCTCTGCATGAAATACTTCCTCTACTGCCGCAAATCGACCGAGGCGGAAGACCGCCAAGTCATGTCGATCGACTCCCAGCGAGCCGAGCTCGAACGGGCGTTCGGCGGTCGGGGCGCGGTCGAAATCGTGCACTACTATGAGGAGTCGAAGAGCGCGAAAGCGCCGGGTCGTCCGGTGTTCAACGAGATGTTGCGACGGATCGAGGCGGGTGAGGCCCAAGGGATCGTGGCCTGGGCTCCGGATCGTCTCGCGCGCAACTCCATCGACGGCGGACAACTCGTCTACCTGCTCGACCGGGGCGTCCTGCGCGACCTCAAATTCGCGACCTACACGTTCGAGAACAACTCCCAGGGCAAATTCATGCTGAACATCATGTTCGGCTACTCGAAATACTACTCCGACAACCTCTCCGAGGTGGTTAAGCGGGGGAACCGGGCCAAGGTGGAGCGTGGCTGGCGACCTGGCTCCGCGCCGACCGGATATCTCAACGACCCCGGCACCAAGACCATCATTCCCGACCCGCACCGCTTCCCTCTGGTCAAGCAGCTGTTCGCGCTCGTCCGTGACGGATGTTCCGCCAAGCAGGCCGCTCTGATCATGCGGGAGCAGTGGGGCTTCACAACGCCGAGGAGCAAGCGGGGACGCGGGGGAGGCGGGGGGCTGATATCGATCAGCACGGCGCATCACATTCTCACGAACCCCTTTTACGCCGGCGTCATCCGTTGGGGCGGCGTCGCGCATGTGGGCCGCCACGAGCCGGTGCTCACAATCGCGGAATTCGAGCTCATTCAGCAAAAGCTGGCCCGCCCGTGCGTCGCCAAGCCCAAGGCGTACAAGTACGCTTACGCCGGGCTAATCCGATGCGGAGCCTGCGGGTCAGGCGTGACGGCAGAGCGCAAGATCAATCGCCACGGCCACCGTTACCTCTACTACCATTGCAGTCGCCCGAAGCTGGGTCCGCCCTGCCGCGAACCGTCCATCGAGGTCAAAGCCTTGGAGACGCAGATCGCGGGCTTCCTGCGGCTCATTCGCCTGCAGCCTGACATCCACCGCCTACTCCTGGAAGGGATCGAGCGAGACGCAGGTCATTTGGCGCAGATCGACGCGGACCGTGTCGCCCATCTCCAGCGCGCGGAGCAGGAACTCGCGCGCCAACACGGCCAGCTGACCACCCTGCGCCTGCGCGACTTGATCGGCGACGACGAATTCGTCGCCGAGCGTGAGCGCCTCACCCGGGAGCGCCTGATCGTCTCAGAGCAGCTGCAAACGGCCCGAGAGGTCAATTCCGGGATCGAACCCGCCCGAGCCGTCCTGGCGTTCAGCAAATACGCCGCGGATTCGTTTGAGACCGGCGACGACGCGCAAAAACGCGAAATCATTTTTTCGCTGGGATCGAACCCGGTCTTGAGGGGCAAAATACTCAGCATTCAGGCCGCGAAACCGTTCCTCCTGCTGGCCGAAATCGACGCCAATCCTAGTCGGCTGGGGTACTCGGACGACGTTCGAACCTCACACTGCCCTCCGGACCAAACAGCCATGGTTCACGCGTTCCTCAAAGCTGTCGCTTCGCTTCCAGGTGCGGACAAGTATGCGCAGCGGCTCACAAGGATTATGCGCGGCGAGCAGCCCGAGGAGCCAGCGGGCAAGATCAATGTCCCCAATGTCTCCTAAGTCTGCGCAGCGCCGGTCCTGCTATCTCGACTTCCGAGCCGCACCGTGAAGACCCCTTTCCTCCCGATGGCCCGTGCTCAGGGTGACCTCACGGTTGGAAGGTCGACTTCGTCGTGGAGCTCGTTGCGGCCGGGCGACGGTCGGCGTCTCCCTTTTCTGTCCACCAATCGTTTGGACAGGTCGTTGTGGCAGCTCGGCGCTCGCAGAAAGGTGCTGGTCGACGCACGCCTTTTTTCCACGTCACCTTCGTTGTTGAGTCAAAGCATGCGCCCGCCAGTTGCTTGGCGGTTATGTTGGTGTCGCTCAAATCGACATGGCGGAGGTCGGCACCCCGAAAGGTAGCGCCGCGGACATCGGCTGGAGGAAAGCCCACCAGGGCCGGCGAGAAGGTGGCGCAATGAAGGTCCGCGTCCTCAAAACTCACGTCCTTCAGCCAAGCGCTCTCGAAATGGCTCCGGATTAATACCGCGCGGGTGAAATCCGCGCCCTCAAGGTCCGCATTCCTAAAATTGGAGTAGGACATGCGAGCCTCACGCAGGCGGACCCTCTCAAGGTCAGTACGTGCGGGCTCAGTGAAAAAGTTGATCCCAGTGAGTCGGATCGCCTCTGTTCGAGGTTGAGTAAACAGGGTGAACCCGAAAATCCTAAACGGCTTCGGGTCATCAATGCTGTTGAGGTATTCGAGTGCAGGCCCCTTGCCTGAATTTCCGGTCGCTGACGCGGTCACAAGTTGCCACGCGTCACGAACACGAGCGTGCTGCTCTTCCTTGAGATCACGCTGGTAGCTTGCAATACCGACAATTAGTGCTGTCAGCGTCGCCACCTGAGCGATGACGGTCAACCACTCAACGAACCGGCTCGGCTTCGACATGTTGCACTCCCCTCTGAAGACACAACTATAAATGCGCGCAAGGGGCAACCGCTCGCGCCAGGCGTTCGGTTTGCAGGCTGCCTATGTGTCGTCCACGACAACGGTTTCCTCGATCTTCGGGGTGACGCTCAGACCTCGAGCACTGATCACTCGACGCGCTCTCAGGCCGCAGTGCCTGACCCGTAACCGGAATAGCGCTGTCGAGCGTCAACCGCCCGTGCACAGAACTTCTGAGCGGCAGGGCCCCAGTGGGGAGGTGCCTAGCCTGCGCATTTCCTTAGAGTTTTGCGCAGTGTTTGCGGGGGGCCTTTTGCAAAATCCGCGGGTATTGCGAACAAGTTGGAACCCGGCGGCATGCAGACGCGTGGATCGGCGGGTTCCAGGACTGGTGTGCGGTAAACCCGGCCCAGGTCGAACGACTGCAGGCCGCGTTCGAGAAGCTCAAAGCCGGCGAGCCGGAAGGGATGGGGATGGCAGCCTAGACGTCCCCAAAGTCTCAATGTCCCCGCCTTCGGGACCCACGCGACTGCATTGGCGCAGGCTGCGGGGCCTAGCTCTATTGCGCCATGTGGCTTTGGCTGCCCTCGCTCTTGTAACCACAGAACACTTCCGTTGGGTCCTCTGGATCGACCAAGATCAGGAGCGTCGAGATTGACCCGTTATCCGGGCGGGCGAGCCCTCGAAATTGAGCCCCCAAGGCATGGGTGGCTAGGTCACGACCGCCCGCACTCTCGGGTAGTCGAAATTGCGCTCTTATTTGCGGTATTAGCGCGAGATGCTCCCAATCATTGCTAGATAAACGATCGGGACAAGCGGTGGGGTCTTTCATGGAAATACTGGATTATTTTCACCACCATAATCTAGCATTTATTGCGAATTCGTCGAATCCGATGACGGCAACTTGAGCCGCCGCACCCAAAGACCAGACTTACTCGATGTGATTTGAAGATGTGCGTTTTGGGCTAGCAGGCAAGCCACGAGCCAGTTGCTGGGTGGCCGCTTGTGACTCATAGCGGACCTTGGGAAGGGCCGCTTGTTGCAAGGCGCTGAGCCTACTCGATGCATCTGTGAGCTGGTTCTGAGAACGAATAATGAACGCTTGATCGCCGCCTAGATAAACCCTAAAGGGGTTTACCCCACTAAGGACTGGGCCTGACCCCCGTGGAATATACGCTTACCCAGTTCCGAAATATCGTCGGGCTCTCATTGGAGACGCACCGTCACTGGAAGCGAGTACTACCTCCCCTGACTGTGCGGCAGGGGCGCTCGCCTTGCTTTACGGTCGGCGATATCATCGCCGGCGCGGTCGTCAGACATTTGACGGATGTTGGCGGTCTCAGGGTGGGACACCTTGCCGACATCTCCGACGCGCTGTTCACCCTGTGCAATCTCACGCCTTGGACGACGCTGACCGCTTCACTGCTTGTGATCGATTGCGATCGTCGTGATTGCCAACTGATGACCTCAAGCCAGTCGCCAACTGCCGATGGTTTGATCCTGATCTTTCCGCTGCGGCCGGTTCTAGAGCGGATTCGGGCGAGCTTGCTGAAGGACATCGGCGACGAACGCCAGGCGTCTCTGCGCTTCCCGCCGCTCGGCATGCCCGCTGCTCGGCGCAAGGTGCGCGCATGACGAACAGCGCTGCCCTGAGCTTAGCCTCGGAATGGAAGGATCGCCTGGGTCTCACCAACCGACGTTCGCCCGAACTTTATGAAAGCGCCGAAGCGGTCGTCGACGTTCCGCACGCGCCCGCCATCCGCGCGGCGCTGGACGAGATGGGCCTGTCCGCGATGTTCTGCGTCCAAGGCGTCCCGACCGTCGCGATTTATCAGGCGGAGGTGATCAGCCCGGATCACCTGATGAGCCTCTATGGCGCGCTTTGGAATCAGGGTCTGGCAAGCCTGCTCCTGGTGATCGCCGACGATAGCCTGCGCGCTTACTCCCTGGCTCGAAAGCCCGTCCACGAGCCGCACGAGGCGTTCGAGCGACGCTGTCTAATCCAGGCGCTCGATCAGACCGCCCAAGCGCTCGAGTTCCGTAACCTCATCCATGGGGCGGAGTCAGGACGCCTCTGGCGCGATCACGCTGACCATTTCCGTCCCAAGGAACGGATCGATCAGGTCCTGCTCGATAATCTGGTCGCCTCTCACACGCTGCTTCAGCGCGAAGGTATGACGTCCGACGCAGCGCAGGCCCTGCTCATCCAGGCGATGTTCGTCGCCTATCTGGAAGATCGCGAGATCGTCACGCCCGCCTATTTCGAAGGCGTCAGCGACGGGCGCTGCCAAAGCTTCTCAAGCCTGCTCGGAACGGGAAAGCCCGATCTTCTCCGCGCACTCTTTCGAATGCTGCGCGACGACTTCAACGGCGACCTGTTTGTGGCGCCGAGCTCGTTCGAGCCCAATACGCCAGTCATCACGCTCAAGTCCGAACATCTCGCCATCCTCGATCGCTTCCGAACCGGTCGCGAAGAGATGGCCAAGGGTGGCCAACAGCGGTTCTGGGGATACGACTTCCGCTACATTCCGATCGAGCTGGTCAGCGCGGTCTACGACAGATTCCTCGGAGAGCGTGAGGAAGAGCGACGCGCCAAGGGCGCCTTCTACACCCCGATGTTCCTGGCCGACACGGTCGTCGCGCAGGCCTGGGAAGCGCTTCCTGATAAAGCCAAGTCCGCCGGACGCATCCTCGACCCGGCATGCGGATCGGGCGTCTTCTTGGTGCGCTCGTTCCAACGCTTATGCGAGCATTGGAGGGGCACGCACCGAAGCCGCAAGATACCCTGGAAGACGCTGCTGGCCTTACTCGGTCGAACCCACGGGTGGGATATCAACGGGGGCGCGGTCCGCGTTGCTGTCTTCTCTCTGTACGTGGCGCTCCTCGAAGAGGTCTCGCCCAGAGACATCCGCGAGCTGATCCAGGACGGCAAACTTCTGCCGGAGCTTTGGGGCAAAAGCCTCGTCCATCGCGACTTTTTCGACGCTGCGGCTGGCGAGCTACGGTTCGAGCTTGTGATCGGCAACCCGCCCTGGACGAGCCGGCGAGGCCGAGACCGCACGTCGGTCAAGTGGAGTTCCGAGCACCGCAAGCCGATGCCGGGCGGCGAAGACGCCTGGGCGTTCAGCTGGAAAGCACTCGATCATCTGGCGGACGGAGGTTTGGTCGCCTTCCTGCTACCTGCCATGGGATTTCTCCATAACCATGCCGCCGCCACGGTCGAAGCCCGCAACGCCTTCTTCTGTGGCAGCCGGGTGCTTCGGATCATCAACTTCGCCGATCTCCGCTTCCAGCTGTTCGAGCACGCTCAGCGGCCGACGGCGCTGATCCTCTACGGACGACGCGAAGCCGACGGCTTCCCCTACAATTTCGATTATTGGGCGCCAAAGGCGGACCTCAACCTGCGGATCAAGCGGGTGCTGACGCTGAGCCGCAGCGACCGGACTCAGGTTTCGGTGGCCGCGGTCCTGGAGAACGCCCTCATCTTCAAGCAGCGGCTCTGGATGCGCGAGCCGGACATCAAGCTATTCTCCTATCTCGCTCGGCTGCCCAAGGTCGGCGATGTCGTCACCGCCTACGGGGATTTGCAGCGCAAGCGTAAGGACGGGGCGGGTCAGTGGGTGATCGGCCAAGGCTACCAACCATTCACGGGCGACGAGGACAGCGAAGATCCTGAGGCCGACGGACCGGTCCAGCCGATAGACAGTGACCTCGTGGGCGCTGTCCCCGATCTGCCGATCGGTCGCTTCACTCGTCTCTATCAGTCGGCCCATGGATTGGCGCCGGCAGCGTCCTCAAAGGTGCGGAGGCGCGGATTTGAACCTGGATTTGTAAACGCACGCGTTCTCATTCCACGGGGCGTGGAGACGTCTCAGAACAGATTGAGAGCCGCGTTCTGCACGGACACCCTGACCTTCGAAGACATCCTTCAGGCGGTCACCGTACCTGCGGGAGAGGAAAAACGCGCCAAACTCCTGACCGCATTCCTGAACAGTCGTGTGGCGATCTGGTTCGCCTTTCATGGCACGGCTTCCTTCGGATCAGACCGGCCCGAGGTCAAACAAGCGGATTTCCGCCGCCTTCCGTTTCCTCGCGCGCAGGACCTACCCGACCCCGAAGCAGCGGCTAAGGCGGCTGATCGTCTCGTCGCGATCATCGATGAGCTACAGGCGCAACACGACCAGCCGTTTCAACTCCGTGCCGACGCGCCTGATCTGCTGAGCGAGATCGACGCCCTGACCTACGCCTTCCTCGGGCTGTCAAAGAATGAGATTGCTTTGATCGAGGACACGGTCGAAGCCATCCTGCCTGCCCTGCAACCTCATGAGGGCCATTCGCCTCGTCTATGGAGCGCCCCTGCGAGGGATCAGCGCGCGGCTTATGCGGACACCCTCGCCGAAGCTCTCGAGGCATGGTTTCAGGGTAACGGAATCTCCGCCTCGCTCGTAGCCACGAGTGCGGATTTCGGCATCCTGCGACTGCAGCTGGGCATCAGGCAGTCCTACATTGAGGATGCATCCTCCGACTTCGGCGCGGTCCTCGACAAGCTCGGCCAGCACATCCACCAGCCGCTCGATGGCAACTTCCAGCTGACACCGGACCTCAGGGTCTTTGCAGGAGAAAGCCTCTTCCTGATCAAGCCCCTACAGCTGCGCTTCTGGCTGCGTTCGACGGCCTTAGCCGATGCCGACGGCATCGCCCTTGACCTGCAACAGCTGCAGATGGCGGCGCGGCAACGGAGCCGCGCTTAGTGCTTCTCGGCGACGCGCACGTCTGGCTCGATCGGTTCATCACCCTCGACGACCGTCTCCTCGAACGCGTCGTCGAGATTTGGCCAGCCTGTATCGCACCGCTCGGACCGCAACCGCTGGAGGACGCGGTCACCATCGCTTTGGTCGACCGCCTGAGCGTGGACCCCGTCGCTCGGCAGCTTTGCTACTTCATCGCCTATCAGCATGAGCCCTTCGGCCTCGCCCCGGACGGCACGAAATACAGCAAAGGGAAGATCGACCTCGCCGTCCTCTTCGACTGGGAGCGTGAGCGCTACCTGGCCTATGAATGCAAACGCCTGAATGTGCGAAGTTCCGGTGCACGCGCCTCTCTGGCCACGGAGTACGTGGTCGAAGGCATGATGCGGTTCATCACCGAACAATATGCTCAGGATCTGCCGATGGGTTGCATGCTCGGCTATGTCGTTGACGGCGACTTGACCTTCGCCGACCAGCGCGTGTCGGCGGCGATCGCCGCGCATGCGCCGCTCGGCCTCGTTCAAGGCCCGACTTCGCGTCCGCCGCTTGGCTCGCATTCACGGTTCGAAACGCGCCACCGACGCGCCAGTGGCAGCGAGATCGATTTGCGGCACGCCCTTCTAGCTTGCAGTTGACAGTTTCCGCCGGAGCGCGAGGCATGATGCTTCACGCCTTCTATTCCCCATCGCTAGCGATAGGCGGGCAGATCTTCGTCGGTGAGATAGGCCAGCATGGCGGCGTTGCCCAAGACCGCGTGATAGAAGACATGCTCCCAGGCATTCCGCGTTGGATGGGCCGCGTTGTCACGAAAGAGGATCAGATTTTCCTCCACGTCGAGATCGGCGTCTCGAAGGCTTTGAACCAGCCGTAAGAGCCGTTGATGCTGGTTGCGGAAGAAGCGCGCGTAACGCTGAACAATGCCGAGCTCCTGCAGATGCCGATTGACCAGAGCGCGTTGCGGCGCCGTCAGGCCTGCTACCGCGCTCAGGTCGAAGGTCGGAGCGGCAAACGGCGGCTCAATCGACAGCTCAAGCACCTGGTTGGCGATGAACACGTCGAAATAGGGGTGCAGGAAGAACCGCGGGTTGGCGGCATCGCCCGTCTTCTCCTTCTTTTGGGTCTGGCAGGCGTCGCACATCGGGAAAAGGTTATGAGGCGTTACGCAGAAGTGCGGATATTTGCCCTTGGGTAGGTAGTGATCGAGCGTGTTCGGCGCGCCGGCTTCACCGCAGGCCGGGCACAATGACAAGGCATGGTCACGCATCGCCCCGAGCACCGCGCCCTGCACAGAGCCTTCTGTCGGCGACAGGTAGAGATTGAGGAAGCTGTTCTTCTTGTGCGCAATATCAGGCCAAGTCGGAACGAGCTCAGGAGACCCTGCCGCGTCAATGTAGGCCTGGACCCGATCACGCCAGTCTTGGGCTATTCCCGCGAAAAAGCCGGCGTTCTTTCCCCCCTGCCGCTCGGCGACAACGTCGTCGACCAACTGGAGACTGCAGGTCGCCGGCGCAGCGAGCAGCATCACCACTGGCCACGCTCCATCGCCTTGATCTGGACGATCAGCTCTTCGTTCAGATCATCGCCCAACGCGGCGATCACCGCCTCTGCCGTTTCCAGCTCGTCGAGTTGCGCCTTGATCCAAGCCTCAAAGGGCTTGGACACCGCCTTGTCCCCGAAGACATAAGACGAGATGCGCTGAAAATCACCGCCGAACGTCTGAAACGGCGGGTGCTTCAGAACGACATCGTCATCCGTCTTCTCAAACACATGAACGCACTGGGAAGGGATTTCCCGCACCGTCACTACCGAGTGCGTCGCGAGGAGGGCCTTCGAGTTGAAGCGCGACAGGATCGTCTTCAACATGTCAACGAACTGTATCTCGAGCGTCGGATGCAGAAACAGCTCGGGCTCGTCGACGAGGATCAGGCTGTTGCGTCGAATGGCGCCCAAGATGTTGATCACGATATAGGCGAACAGTCGCTGCCCCGAGCTGAGCTCGATCGGCTGACCATCGAGGAAGAAAGTGACTCCGGACGCCGGCTCGACGGCCGCCGTCAGACGCTCGTCGTCCAGTTCATCGATGCGATCCGATCCGATCGGAATGTAGCGCTGGCGGTCGGCGCCCTCACCGACGTCGAACCCGAGAGGATCGAGCAACGCGGTCTCCCGGTAGAATGATTCGAACCGCTTCCGCGGCGCGACCTCGACCGCTGCGAAGTCGAAACTGATCGCTGTCCGGAGCACACGTTCCATCGTCGCGACCTTGCGTGACCAGTCCCGAATCGAACGAAGCCGGCGGTCGTCGACCAAACATTGGATGAGCGACTGCGCCGCGTTCCGTTTCGGGTAGTCGTGTGACAAGGTGATCCGCCCGCGCTTGCTAGGGTCGCTGGGCGTCGTTCGACCCCGCAGGCCGAAGTATCGATAGGCCTCCTGGTCCTGGAGCTTGCGGCCGGCAAGATCGACGGGGAACCGCTCAAACGGGCTATAGGAGATCACGACAAGCTGGCTGAGGTTCGGCTTCTCGACGAAACCCGTCTCATCCTCGTCAGACGGCGAGATCCAGTCGCGCACCATTTGGTGCAATAGTTGCGACTTGCCGTAACCGTTCGGCCCGATCAGCACGTTCACATCGTGCGGCAGCCGGGTCCGTGGCTGAAACTTCAGCTCGAGCGTCGTGCGGTTACCGAATACGTTCTCGAACTGGAAGCCGAGGTCGAGCACGGCGATCGCCTGCCGTTCAAAGACCCGCCAGCCGTCGATGAAGGCCTGCGTGCTCGCGCGTTCGCGCTGAAGCGAGTTCCGGAAGCCCTCGCTGTCGACAAGTGCCTTGGCCGCTTCGTCATCGGCGACATGGACAAGGTAGCTCGCGTCCCGCAGTTGCTTGGCGGCCTCGATCGCAGCATCGATCCCCAGCGCGCCCTCGATCTGCTCGTAGAAGGTGATCTCGGTCGGCACCGACAGATAATCGACATCTGGAATCGGGAAAACGCCATCCCAACCTTCGTTGAGCTTGCGATCAAGGGCAGTGCTGGACGTCTGGGCTCCCGCTACCAGAAGCCGAAGGCCGGGCAGATCAACATTCTCGCCGTTCAGCCGGCACGTCACCGGAAAGCTGGTTTTGAAGCCGTAATCGTCCCAATTGTTCGACAGTAGCTCGATGACATCGCCCTCGACTTGAGGCGGCGGATTGGTGCGGCGGCTCGCGCGGCCAAGATAAACAATCTGCATGAGACCTCCCCCCCTCCGCTAAGAGCGGTCGCCTCTCAAGGATTCGAACATGTCAGCGATGCTGCGATCGCCGGCACGTTCATCTCGGGCGCGTTCCTTCCACTCGTCCTGCATGTGATCGGCATACTGGTCTTCGTGGTCCTCGAACTCGGCGTTGGCCTGCTCGACCCGTTCGATCAGGGCGCGAACGTCGACGCCGAGCTCGTCTCGAAACAGCTCCAGATCTTCGATCAGGCCAGAAAACTGCTCGCGCGACCGGCACTCGCTCAGGTCCTCTGAGAAATAGTCCCTCTGGTATTTCGCGAAACCTTGCCGGACGATGGCGACCTCCCGATTGGCTTGGTCGGTATCGACCACGCCTAGAAGCTCGCGCAGTTCGTCGGCGCGGCACCCTCTTCGCGCCTCCTCCAATGCGGCATCGAGCACAACGCCGCGCATGCGGTCCACACTGGTCACCGTAGACGCGGGCGCGGCGTCGATTGCTCGGATCAGTTCGACCGCATCGTTGATCTGCGGTCGTTCGGTCCGCCACTCTTCGTACAGCCGCTCAAAAGCCGGCGCGATCAATCCGGCGATGGCTGACGCATCAAGCCTTGCCGTCATCTCGACGATCGTCGCGAGCCGCCGCTCATAGGTCGGTCCGAAATACCCGACGCCGCCGCCGGCGAGTGCCAGGCGCCGCCCCGTCCTCGCCAGACGGCCAATCGTCGGCGCAATCCGCTCAGCCTCGCGCCCGAGCGCCGCGATGATGGCGCCTCCTTGGTTCGCTTTCGCGAGCGTCCATACCTGCTCGACCTGGTCGAAGCTGGCCGCGCCGGCGATCATGTCCGCCGCATTGTCCGGCGCGCTTCGCGACACCGCGTTCAAAAGATCGAGGACCGAAGGGTCTATAACTTCGAACCCGTGCGCGCCCCACGGTTTGATGAAGCTGTTGATGACCTCCCGTATGCCGGTACGTAGATCGTCCGGTCGCGTTGAGAAGTTGTAGCGTATGGCGCGATATGCGTGCAGCCCGCCGAAGGCGCGCTCGAGCACCGAACCGCCGCACTTGCCGCCGAGCGAGTGGATGGCAAGCAGCACCGATCGACCCGGTTCCGTGATCTCCTGCTCATAGGCATGTCGCCAAATCTCGGACGGATCGCGCAGCAGATTGTCGATAAAGCCGCGATACCGCTCCACCGGTACATGCTTCAGACGGCGATACGACGAGAGCCATTCGATGAGGCGGGGATTGAATTTCTCGTGCTTGACGATTCGCAGGTAGAAGTCGTCCCGAAGCAGTTGATCACGATAGGCGTCTGGCAGGTCGCTGAAATAGAGGTGGTTGTAGAGAATACGCGCACGCTGCATGGCGTTGTAGCTGGGCATGCCGAGCACGACGCGTACGTCGTTCAGCCCCGCGTGGCGCAGACGCTCCGAGCGTCCGAGCGCTTGAGCGTATACATGCTCTCGCGTCGTCAGCACCAAGCGAGCGTCGGGAGTCGCCCGCACCATCGCAATGAAATTGACCAGCGCACGGTCATTTGCCCCCGGGCCGCCGGCATGCTCGCCCGCGAAAGTCGCGCCCATGAAGTCGTCGAAGTAGAAAATCTGACGACGGCCAGGTTGGAATAGCGACTCGCCCTCGTCCACATCGCGTTGGATCAGCACGGCCTGGTAGCCCTGCTCGAGGTGCGAATAGAGGATCAAGTCGGCCAGCGTCGTCTTTCCCACGCCTGGCGCACCGGCGATGATGACGACCCGCTCGTCACCAAGCATCTTCAGTGCTTGCGGGTAGGCGTCGCTAATGACGTAGCGCTTGGCCTGCTCATAGACCTGCCGCGCCTTGAACTCGCTGCGGGTCAGCGCCGCATTGTTGATGACCCGGTCGAGAACACCTCGGCTTGCGAGCCAGAGCTTGTAGTGTCGGCCCTCCACGTCAGGGTACTGACCAAGCAAATTGTTGAGGTCGTCAGCGCCGACGACGTCGGCGGATTGAAGGAAATCGGAGCCGATAATCCGAACGATCGACTCTTTGTTTGCCGGCGAGAGGGGGACCGATGTCACCAAGACGTACCGGCTGGGGACGAGCCGACGAACCTTGACGGCTTCTGCCTCCAAGTCACGGAGTAGGCCCGGCAATCCTGTGCGCAGATAGTGCTTGACCTGAACGATGGTCTTGGCCGGACCAGAGGCGTACCGAAGGTCGATCCCGCCGTCTCTGCCCGTTTTGAAGCTTTCCAGGTGAACGCCCCAACGCTCCTGCAAGAGATCGCGGGTCAGCACCTCAAGATCGTGTGGGGAGAGTTGGTGGAAATCATAGTCTGGCATCGTCAGTTGGCGACCCCGTGTATCGCATTCATACGCATGAAGGCTGTGTCTTGCATCATCTTAGTTGTGTAGATTACTCGGTTGCAGCCGTTGCGAGAAACCTAGGTCGGCTCGTAGAAGACGGAAAGCAGACAAGAAAGCGCTGTCGATGCGGCTCAGCCAGAGCTCGCTGGCGGTCGCTTATCCGCCGAACGATGCTCTGCCGCCATTGACCGCAATGGATCGGGAGCGCTCTTTCGGCGGTCTCGGCCGGAATGTCCGGTTCCCGCCGCGGTGCCAATGCCGGCTAGTGGCGCTGAGGAGAAACACGGGATTGGCCGAGCTATCGCCTGCGCCGCGACCGAAACAGGCATCAGTCGGCGCGGTAGACGACGAGGACTCGGTCTAATTTCGCCGATCGAAGCCTGCGTCGGTTGCTAGGCTCTTTGTCGATGGATCGGCTTGCCTGAGATGTTTCCGGTTGCGGCCAGCCTCGATCCAACCGATAGTTCAGTCGGGTGGGACGAAATTGCCGAACGACAAAAGGCTTGGTCGAGCCGCCGATGCGCCGACCCGTGCGCTTGCGTCCAGCACGTCGAACGACGAAGTCTCTCCGGCGGACGACCACGCGTCCGCACGGGCGGACGCCACGCACCCGGCTGCGTCGGGCACGCCCAAGACCCGGCCATCCTGCGTCCCGGACCTGAGCCTGCCGAAAGGCGGGGGCGCCCTCAAGGGCATCGGCGAGAAGATCGCGGTCAATCCCGCCACAGGCGGCCTCTCGCTGTCGATCCCCTTGCCCCTGCCGAAGGCCCGGGGGGTCTCGCCGCCCTTGTCCCTCGCTTATGGGTCCGGGGGCGGGGCGGGCCCCTTCGGCCTGGGCTGGTCGCTCGACACGCCCCGCATCAGCCGTAAGACGGAAAAGGGATTGCCCCGCTACGGCGGGTCGGAGCCGGAGGACGTCTTCATCCTTTCCGGCGCCGAGGACCTCGTTCCGGTCCGTCGGCTCAGCGGCGGGGCTTGGGTGGTCGATGCGCGCGACGACGGCGTCTTCCGCGTCCTGCGCTATCGGCCGCGCCAGGAAGGCCTTTACGCCCGCATCGAGCAGTGGCGTCACACCGCGACCAACGAAGTCTTCTGGCTCTCGATCAGCAAGGACAATGTCACGAGCCGCTATGGCGTGGACGCCGCCAGCCGGATCGCCGATCCATCCGACCCCGCCAAGGTTTTCGCCTGGCTGCTGAGCGACACCTGCGACGACCGCGGCGACTTGGTCCGTTACAGCTACAAGGCCGAGGACGACGCCGAACTGCCGGCCTGCACCGCCGAGCAGAATCGCCGGTCCGGCGAGGCGACCGCCCAGCGCTACCTGAAGCGCATCGAGTACGGCGTGGACACGCCCTCGCGCCCCGACGCCACGCCCGCGCCAAGCTTCCATTTCGAGATCGTGGTCGACTACGGGGATCACGACCCGCTCTCGCCCATGCCGTCGCCGTCACGCGATTGGCCCTGCCGGGCCGACCCGTTTTCTGATTTCCGCGCCGGCTTCGAAGTGCGGACCCGACGGCTGGCGCAGCGCATCCTCGTGTTCCACCGTTTCGCCGCGCTCGGCGCCGGCCCGGTGCTGACCGCGGCGCTGGATTTCAAGCATCAGCACGACCGTTCGGGTGCCCGTCTGACAGCCGTGCGGATCAAGGGCTATGACGATCAGGGGGTCGCTTCTGAGCGCCCTCCAATCAGCTTCGCCTATAGCGTCGGCCGGCCTGATCCGGCGGCGCGGACGCTCGACGAGCCCTCCCGGCGCAACCTGCCCCAGGGCGTCGATGGCGCCAGATTTCGCTTCACGGACCTCTATGGCGAGGCCGCGCCGGGAGTCCTGGTCGAAGAGGCGGACGCTTGGTTCTACAAGCGCAACGAAGGCGACGGCCGGCTGGGAGCCCTGGAGCGGGTCGCCGAGCGGCCGACCTGGGCGGGCCTCGAATCGGGCGCGCAGCTGACGCAGCTCGAGGCCGACGGCCAGCTCCACGCGGTCGTGCGCGGCCAGGGCGGCGGATACGCGGCATGGGACCAGCACGACGGCTGGTCGCCCTTCCGCCCCTTCGCCGCCGAGGCGACGCTCGACTGGTCCGATCCGACCCTGCGCCACGCCGACCTGGACGGCGACGGCCGCGCCGAAGCCCTCCTCCTTCGCGACGAAGTGATCAGATGGTTCCGCAACGGCGGCCGGGCCGGCTACGCCGCCGAACGCCGCGCCTTCACCGGTGTCGAGGATGAGGCTGGTCCGGCCCGTGTGCTGCAGAACGACCTCGAAGGCGTGTTCCTTGCCGACATGACCGGGGACGGCCTGTCGGACATCGTGCGCGTGCGCAATGGCGAGGTCTGCTACTGGCCGAACTGCGGCTATGGCCGGTTCGGGGCTAGGGTGTCCATGGACGGCGCGCCCCGGTTCGACGCGCCGGACTTGTTCGAGCCCGCGCGGCTGCGCCTGGCCGATGTCGACGGATCGGGTACGACGGACCTGATCTATCTCGGCCGGCACGAGACTCGGTTCTGGATCAACCAGGCGGGCAATGGCTGGTCGGACGCCGTGGCGCTGGGCGTGGGCTTTCCCGCCCACGATCAGCTGTCCTCGGTCGAGGTCGCCGACCTGATGGGGAGCGGGACCTCCTGTCTGGTCTGGTCCACCGCCCTCCCGCACCTGGCTTCGAGCCCCTTGCGCTTCCTAGACCTCACCGGCGGCGTGAAGCCGAACCTGCTGACCTCGGTCGACAACGGCGCAGGCGCCCTGACCGAGATCGAATACGCCGCCTCCAGCACCTTCTACCGGGCTGATCGACAGCTCGGCCGGCCCTGGCGCACGACCCTGCCGTTTCCGGTCCAGGTGGTTCGAAAGTTGGTCAACAGCGACCTCGTCGCGGGCGGCCGGCTGGTCTCGGAATACGCTTACCGCCACGGCTACTACGACCGGGCCGAACGGGAGTTTCGCGGCTTCGCCCTGGTCGAGCAGCGCGACGCGGAAACCGCCCCGCAGCGCCCGACCGGCGCCCTGCCTCCGGTCCTGATCCGCACTTGGTTCCACACCGGAGCCTGGAGTTCCGCGGCCGTCAGCGCGGCCCTCGCGGACGAGTATTTCCCCGCGGCGCTCCGATTGCCCGACAGCCTGATTGAAGGCGCGGACACCGCCCGCGAACATCGGGAGGCGCGCCGTGCGCTCCGCGGCAAGATGCTTCGCCAGGAGGTCTACGGCCTCGACGGCGCGACCTCCGCCGCCACGCCGTACCAAGTGACCGAGAACCGCTACCTGGTCCGCCGGCTGCAGCCGTGCGGCGCAGGCGAGACCGACCACGGGGTGTTCGCCGCCTATCCTCTGGAGAGCCTCGGCCAGCACCTGGAGCGCGACGCCGGCGACCCGCGCCTGACGCACGAACTGACCCTCGACCTCGACGCTTACGGCAATCCGCTGCGCCAGGTCAGCGCGGCCTATCGCCGGCGTGACCCCGCACGGCTGGCTAGCCCGGCCGGCGCCGACCAGGCGACCCCATTGATAACAGTCGCGGAGGCCGGGTTCGCTGAGGACATCGTCGCCTCGAACCGGCATCGCCACTCCGTCCCCGTCTGGAGCGCCGCCTTCGAGGCGACCGGGATCACGCCGGCGGGCGAGGTGTTCGGCCTCGAGGAGCTCCGCGCCAAGGTCGACGCCATGAGTGGCGCCAGCGCCTTCCACGCGGTGCCCGACGGGAGCGCGCAGAAGCGGCTGCTGTCGGCCACGGTGAACCTCTACCGCACCGACGCCAGCGCCGACTCCGATCCCGATCTGGACGGCGTCCTGGCGGCGACGCCGAAGGCCCTGGGCGCTCTGGACCCGCTGGCCCTGCCGTACCGCGCCTACCAGTTAGCGCTCACCGACGCCCTGGTCGCCCAGGCGCTCGGCAGCCGGCCTGCCGCCCAGGCCGTGGACCTTGCCGCCGACGGCTACGAGGCACGGACCTTCGCCGTGCAGGGCGCCGATGGCCAAGGTCTTAGCTTCGACGGCTGGTGGATTCCCTCATCGCTGGAGTCTTTCGACCCGGCGGGCTTCTACCAAGCGACCAAGACGCAGGATCGGTTCGGCGCCGTCTGGACCATCGCCCACGACGCGGCTTGGCTGTTCCCCACGGCCGTCACCGATCCTTATGGCGGGACGGTTTCGGCCAGCTGGGACCTGCGGCGGCTCTCGCCGACAGACGTCACCGACGCTAACGGCGGCCGGCACCAGGCCGCCTACGACGCCTTCGGCCGCGCCGTCGCCATCGCGGTCATGGGCAAGCCAGGCGCGGGCGAGGGCGACAGCTTGGCCGACCCGACCGAAACCTATGTCTACGCCGAGGACGAATGGCGAACGCTGGGCCGGCCCAACTATGCGCACGCGAAGGCACGCGAAACCCACGGCGACCCCGCGACGCGCTGGCTGGAGACGCGCGTCTACACCGATGGCTTCGGCCGCGAGCTGGCGACCAAGACGCGCGCCCGGCCGGGCCTGGCCTTCAAGGCCGTGGGAGTGGGCCAGCGCCTGGAAGTCCGCGCCGACCCGCGGTGGATCGGGACCGGGCGCACGGTCTACGACAACAAGGGCAATCCACTGCGGCGCTACGAACCCTACTTCTCGACCACGGTCGAACACGAAGAGGAGGAGGCCCTGCGACTCTGGGGCGTGAGCCCGGAGATGCGCTACGATCCCCTGGGACGGCTGGTCGAGACCCGCTTCCCCGACCTCACCGTGGCCCGGGTCTCGCGTGGGCCCTGGTCGGAAACCCACGCGGACCGCAACGACACCCTCACGGCGACGCAGCCGTGGGACAAGGCCACGACCGCCGACCTGGTCGGATCGCGCTGGCAGCGCGCCCGCGCCCTGGCCGAGACGCACGCCGGCACCGCGACCACCACCCACCTCGACCCGCGCGGCCGCCCGATCCTGGCCGAGGCCGACAACGGCTCGTTCGGCGTCTACAAGACTCGCACCGTGCTGGCGATCACCGGCGCCCAGCGCGAGGTGATCGACGCCAACGGCAATCGCGCGCTCGCCCAGACCCACGACCTGGCCGGGCGGCCGATCCGCACGCGCAGCAATGACGCGGGCGAAAGCTTCGCGCTGATGGCGGCCGATGGTCAGCCCCGCCACAGCTGGACCGCGCGCGGCCAGTACATCCGCCACGACTACGACCGCCTGCGCCGCCCGACGGCGCTGAACGTGCTCGACCTCACCACGGGCGCGGCGCGGGTCGTGATGCGCACCGTCTACGGTGACTCCCTGCCGGGGGCTGCCGCCGCCAACCTCGTTGGGCGGCCGCACCTGGTGTTCGACGACGCGGGCGCGGTGCGCCTGCCGGCCTACGACTTCAAGGGCAATCCCGTCGCCGAGGAGCGCTTCCTGTTCGCCACTCCCACGGCCATCGCGGACTGGACGGGCCTTGCATCGGACCTCCTGCTGCCCGCCTGGATCGCGACGGCCACGGACTTCGATCCGCCGCTCGCCGTCGCCACGACGTTCGACGCCCTGAACCGGCCGGTGATCCAGACCGCGCCCGACCTGACCGAGACCCACTACGGCTACGACCTGGGCGGCCGGCGCCAGAGCGTGGGCGTCTCCGTCCTTCCCGCCGCGAGCGCGACCGACGCCGCCGCCGTGTCCCGCGCTGTCAAGGACATCGCCTACGACGCGATGGGCCAGCGGACCGCCATCGAATACGGCAACGGCGTCGCCAGCTTCTACAGCTACGACCCGACCACCTGGCGACCGGCCGAGATACTGACCACCACAGCCTACCAGATCGACGTCAACGGCGACCTCGAGCGACTGCCCACTCAGCCCGCGCCCCTGCAATGGCTGGTCTACACCCACGATCCGGCCGGCAATCTGGTCGAGATCGAGGACCTGGCCCAGGACAAGGTGTTTAACGAGGGCGTGGTCGAGCCCCGCCGGCGCTTCGAGTACGACCCGCTCTACCGCCTGACCAAGGCGACCGGCCGTGAGCACCCGGGCCAAGCCTTGGGCGCCGGTCAAGCCCGCCCGCCGCCCGCCTGGCCCCAGGCGATCCCCGCCAGCGCGGACATGCAGGCCCTGGCCACCTACGCCGAGACCTACGCCTACGATCCGGTGGGCAACCTCACCAACCTCGTCCACGCCGCGGCGAACACGGCCGCGTCCTGGACGCGGACCTACCGCTACGACTACGAGCTCGGGACCTCCGGAACGCGCGTCTTCGGCCTGAACTCGCACCCGGGCGACTCCAACCGGCTCTATCAGACCAGCGTCGGGACAGCCGCGGCGGAGCTATTCGAGCACGACGCCGGCGGCGCGGTCCTGGCCACCTCCGCAGTCTCGGCCATCGCCTGGGACTTCGCCGGGCGACCCGTGCGGATGCAGCCCGGCGCCGATGTCGCGCACTACCGCTACGACGGCGCGGGCCAGCGGGTGCGCAAGGTGGTCGAGCATCCAGGCGCGGTGGTGGAGGAGCGTGTCTACCTCGGCGCGTTCGAGATCTACCGCCGCTTCACCAACGGGACCCTCCACCTCCGCCGCGACACCCTGCACCTCTACGATGGGACCCTGCGCGTGCTGCTGGTCGAGACCGAGAAGGATGCCACGGGCCTCGCGGCCCAGGCCCCCCCTGTTCCGCGCTTCCAGCTCGACGACCACCTCGGCAGCGCCTGCCTGGAGCTGGACGGCAAGGGTCTGCCGATCTCCTATGAGGAGTACCACCCATACGGCGCGACCGCCCTGCACTGGGCCAACACTGGGCTCAGCCAGAAGCGTTATCGTTACACCGGCATGGAGCGCGACGACGAGTCCGGCTTCGCCTACCACGCGGCCCGCTACTACCTGCCCTGGCTGGGGCGCTGGCTGAGCGCCGACCCGGCCGGGATGGTCGACGGGCCGTGTCTGTACGCTTACTCGGCCGGCTCCCCCCTGCTTCGAACGGACCGCACGGGCAAACAATCGGTGGGCGACAAGGACAAGGATCTGTCGTCGCCGATCAGCATCCCGCTGCCGACCGACATCGAGCTCAGGCCGATTCCCGAAGGCGTTTTCGGCCCGCAGAAGGATACCGCGTACCCGTCCCGATCGGACAACCCGTCGGGGGTAGAAACCATGGTGGGTGACGCATTCTACTTCCTGTTCTCGAAACCGTTCGACGCGTCCAAGGCCGAAAACTGGTCTGCCCTTGGCTCGGTTGTGGTTCCGGAAAAGCACCTTCCGGACTTCTGGAAAGACCAGCCTGACAACTTGAAGGTATTTGGAAATTCCATCCTGCTCGCCAACGACAAGATCACCGAAGATAATTTCACTGCGGTCATCTATTCAGGGTTCAAGAGCGGTACGGGCCCGGATGTAATAGTCTTCCCGGAAAACGGCGAAATATCCGCCGGGCTGCGGAAGAGTCATATTCTCGGTCAAGCGCTTTCCGTATGGAAAGACGGAAATTCGGCTGCGATTTCGGCGAAAAACTTCAATGACTTGAAAGAAACAAAAGACTTCGCGCCGAGCTTCGGCGCATGGGAAGCTGTTTGGACCTTGGGCTCTACCGTCGAGCGCTTTGTCGGTAAGGGCAGCATCAACATCACCCCCGATCCGCTGGATAAGTTGATCCACATTCAAATCATCAACGTCACCAGCGCTTCGTCCGGAGATATCTTTGGGTTTAGCGTCGCTGAGTCCTCACCCAGGTATCCCGGAATGAGTGATGAAGAAAAAGAATACACAAACGTCGCTCAGATATATCAACTTACCATGACGATGGAGCAAGCGGTAAAACTTGCTTCTGATTACAAGGAAAAATCTACCCAATTCAATAACATAAGATTTGACGGTGTGGGAAGGTAGGCGGGAATCCGACAATGCATGCAGATATCAAGATCAGCATACAGTTTCCGCTCTCGCTTATCTTGCAAGGCATTCCGGAAGGCTTGATCGCTTCGGTGAATGACGCATCTGTCGTTCCCGAGCGAGAACTCGCGCGCGCTCCGGTTCTCGGCGAACAGGTCAGCCTGCGCCTTGACACCCAATCGACGCGGGCCCTAGCGCTCGTCGTCCGCTTGTTTCTGCCGGACAGCAAGGAGGCGGTCGCATCTTCGGCCGTGCAGTACGGCGCGCGCGGTGATGTTGCCGTCACCGTCATCTACCCGGACCCCCTCGCCGGTCTGCCGGCCTACGACCGCCTGGCCGCCATCCTCGCGCCCCATCTCGGCGGCAAGCCCGTCACCGCCCTGGCGACGGAGATGCGCAAGGCTCTGCCGGCCATGTCGGGCCTGGAACCGGCGGAGGTGGACCGGCTCGCCGCGGCTCAGGACCGGGCGCGCGAGCTGGAGACCCTGCTGCGCGCGACGGCCCCCGACCTCTGGGCGCGCGCGCGCCGGGCCGATGGGGTGCCCGCCGATGCGGTTCCGACCCGCCGCCCAGCGCCCGCGCCGACAGTCGATCTTGTCGCGCCCCTCTTCGCTCTGGTCTCCGTCGCCGGCGCCGCCGACCTGGCCACCCTGTTGCTGCATGCGCGCGACGACCTGAAGCGCCAGCTCCAGGACGCGGCCACAGCCAGGACCATCACCGCGCCCGCGCCCCACGCGCTGGGGACCGTCGTCGCCCTGCTGGCCGCCGGGCGCGACGCCCTGCACTTCAACCTCGACGACGACGGTCGCTTCCCCCCGGCCAAGGCTCTGTTCTGGATGCCCGCAGCGCCCGCAGCGCGGTCGCAAGCCCTCGACCTCTTGCTGGCCGGCGCGTCCTTCGATGCAGGTGCCAAGGCCGCCCATCCGGCGTTCGCCGAGGCCCTGGCCCTGTTCGAGGCCCTGGGCAGGCACGCGCCTATGCTGGCCGCCCTGGCCGAGGCCTATCCGGTGTTCCGCGACGACGCCGCGCTCGACCAGGAACTCATCCATGGCCTGGACGAAGGCCAGTGGGCGGCGCTGGCCGAATCCGCCGGCGCGCCCGACGCCTACCGCGATGCACTCGAGCCGGCGCACGCCTACGCCCGTGATATCGACGCCGCCCTGAACGCCCACGCGCCCACCGCCCGCCTGACAGCGCGCCTCGCGCGATCCCGCATTGAGGGCGCCGCGGAAATGGCCGCGACTCTCGCCGCCTACCCGGCCCTCGACCTGACCCGCCGGTCGGTACGCGCCTTTTTCGGTGACCTCGGCCCCAGCCCCCAAACTCCCGCCGACGCCCGCCGCGTCGCCCGCCCGGACGAGGCGGCCCTGCTCCGTCTGGAAACACTGCAGCGAACCCTGAAGCTCGCGCCCGAGGGGCGGTTCGACGTGGTCGAGGCCCTGGCCCAGCGCGGCTACACCTCCTCCATGGCCATCCTGAAGGACGGCAAGGCGGCTGTGCTGAACCACCTCGCGCCGCTGGTCGGCCGCGACGCCGCCATCCGGGTCTATGGCGCGGCCCAGCAGACCTTCAACGACCTCTACGCCCAAATCGCCCCGACCCTGATCAACGCCGAGGCTCAGGGCGGCTGGTGGCACATCCCTCAGCCCGTCTTCCCGAACCTGAAAACGTTGTTCGGGTCCGGCGACTACTGCGCCTGCGCCCACTGCCAGTCGGTCTACAGCCCCGCCGCCTATCTGGCGGACCTGCTGCACTGGATGAAGAGCGACTTAGTCTGCGCCGACGACACCTCGAAGAACGCCTACGACGCCCTCGTCGCGCGCCGGCCCGACATCCCGCGCATCCTGCTGAACTGCCGCAACGCCAACACCGCCTTGCCTTACATCGACCTGACCATCGAAGTGATGGCCTACGCCTTGCTGCCGGCCTCGAGCCGGCCGGTCCTGGGCGACCTGCAGACGGAGCTTACTACCGAGGCCCTGCTGCTCGAGCCGGAGTATCGCGACAAGTTTCGAGCCATCGACCCGATCCTGGCCGGTGCGGCCTGCACCTGGCTGTTGCCCTACAATTCAGCTTTCGACGAAGGTCGGGGCTATCTCGGCGCGTTGGGCCGCGATCACGCCTCTCTGGTCTGGACGCTGTCGGCCGAAGGCTGGGGGTCGCCGCGAACGGCGACCGAGCGCCATGCCTGGGCCGCCGCCTCGCTCGGGATCAACCCCGAGACCTGGACCATCCTGATCTCCGATCACACCGCGCCCGGCGACTGGCAAACTTACTGGGGCCTGGGCGCGGCACCCGGCTCGCTGGTCAAGCCACTGATGGACAGCCACGAGTTCGAGGACCTGGAGGCGTTGAAGGCGGTCCTGCGGACGGAATACGTCTCGGGTGAGGGCGACCTTGGCGGCAAGTTCCCGTTTGCAGACATACTGTTCGACCCCTCCGCGCCTTGCGACCTCGACTTGGCACGGCTCGCCACGGGCCAGCCGGACAGCCTGCAGGCCATCGACCTGACGTCCGACGCGGCGGACCGCCTCATGCGCTTCGAGCGGCTCCGGCGTCAGTCGGGACTCGGCACCGACGAACTCGACCGCCTGATGTCGGCCCTGAACCAGTGGAAGATCGACGCCGACCTGATCGCCACCGTCGCCGCGGCCCTGGAGTGCGCGCGGCGGCTGGCTCTGCCCTTCGACGCCCTCATGGGCTGGTGGAGCGGCGCGGTCGCCGACGCCGACGCGGCCCTGGCCAAGGCACTGGGCCTGAAGCGAAGCGATTGCGACGCGGCGGCGGCCCTGGTGTTGCCGTCGCCGCCCAACAGCCCCGCCGGCCATCCGACGCGGGATCCGAACCGGACCCTGCAGTTCCTCGCCGGACTTGACCGGCTGGGTGCCATCGGCCTGGCGCCCGCGCGGCTGGCCGAGATGCTGGGCGGCACAGGCGCCTGGACCCTCGACGGCACGGGCCGCGCCACCGACCCGGAATTCGCCAAGGAAGCGGAAGCGACCTGGAAAGCCGTCGAGGCCGCGGTGGCGCCCCTGATCGAACCTGCCCCAGGCAACACCCCGACCAACGCCACGACCAACGCCACCGCCCTAGCGACGGCGGCGCACGAACAGCAGATTCGTGACGCCGTCGACGGCGCCCTCGCCGCGCGCTTCGGCCTGCCCATCATGGCGGTCAATCTGCTCATGGCCGCCTACGTCTCGACCCCCAACAGCGTGGTTCAGGGATCCCTCGACGGGCTGATGTGGCGTAGCGCCTTCTTCCAGCCCCGCCAGGATCCGCCGGCCAGCCCTGGCGGCGCGCCCACCGATCGCCGGACGTGGGACACAAACAGCCCGCGCGACGTCCAGCCCTGGTTCACGGAATTGCACCGGTTCCTGTCGCGCGCCGCGCTGGTGCGCAAAGCCGTGGGCCTCGACGACGCGGGCCTGAGCATCCTCTGCTTGGCCTCGCTCTGGCAGGCGCCCCTGCCGGTGGCCCTTACCGTCCTGACCAATCAGTTCGGCCAGGCGGCGACGAATGTCCGGCCGCTGCTGTGGATGGCCGATATCGCCGCCCAGGCCCGCGCGCTGGACCTGCGCCCCCTGTCGGTGGTTTTCGTCGCCTATCTGCTGAAACAGAGCCAGACCAACGTCGGCGCCACGCCCCAAGTCGCCGTCTGGCTCGACTCCGAAATGGGCCAGGGCTCGATCCTGGCCGAGACCGGCTTGGTTGGTCTGCAAGCCCTGTTCGACGCAGCGGTAACACTCGACGGCCGCCATGACCTTGTCGACGTGCTGGGGCGCATGCTGTCCCTGTCGCAGCTCGGGGAAGACCTCGCCCTGGCGCCGGCCGCGGTGGTGGGCTTGGTCTGGGACGTCGCGCCGGGCTCCGGCGCCGCGGTTCCCAACGCCTTTGACGGGCCGCAGTCCAAGGCGCTGCATGACGCGCTGAAGGCCCAGGCCGGCGCGGCGGGCTGGGCCGCGGCGGTGAAGCCGATCCAGGACCATCTGCGCAAGGGCCTGAGGGACGCCTTAGTGGCCTACTACCTCGGCCGCCGCCTCGCGCCAGACCTCGAGGGCCTCTACGAGCGCTTCCTCCTCGACCCTGAGATGGAGCCGTGCATGAAGACCTCGCGCATCGTGCTGGCCACGAGCGCGTGCCAACTGTTGATCCAGCGCGGCCTGCTCGGCCTGGAGCCCGACATCTGCCTGGAGGCCGCGGACAAGGTCGAATGGAAGTGGCGAAAGGCGTACCGGGTCTGGGAGGCGAACCGGAAGGTGTTCCTCTACCCCGAGAACTGGATCGACCCCTCGCTCCGGCTGGTGAAGTCGCCGTTCTTCCGCGAGGCCCAGGACCACCTGCTGCAGGACGAGCTCACCGACGCCAACGTCGAGAAGGTCTACGAGACCTATCTGTCGAGCTTGAGCGAGGTCTCCAGGCTCGATATCCGCGGCTTCTGCGTCGAGGACCCGCCGCTGCAGACGGGTACGCTGCACGTGTTCGGCCGCACCTGGAATCCGCCGTACGCCTACTTCTATCGCCGACGCGAGAAGGACTTCCGCTGGACGGCGTGGGAGCGGCTGGAGATCGACATCGAGGGCGACCACCTCATCCCGGCCATGTTCAACCGACGGCTCTATCTGTTCTGGCCGACGTTCGCCGAGAGGGCCCACAAGACCATCAAGTTCAATCCCTCCGATCCGAATTCGGCAGGGATCGACTACCTTGAGGTGCGGCTGAACTACACCAAGCTGGAGTTCGGCAAGTGGAAGCCCAAGCGGCAGTTCGCCGAGCCGCTGATCGCCGGCCGGGCCGCCGGACCCGGGCTGCAAGGGGACATCTACAAGAAGATCGTCGCCCCCCGTGTCGGTTACGTTGAGACGAACGGCTCGGTCGGTGTGCGACTCCAGACGACGGACTTCTTCTTCTGGACCGAGACCTATGCCAGCGAGCTGCGCATACACGTTCGGCGGTGGATTCCCTTTGGTCTCGACATCTCCCACCTCATGGCGCGCGAGGACGAATTTGCCATCGCCGCGTGCGACGAGCGGCTGCGCATCGTTCCGGCCGCCGGGGCCGCGTATTGGGACCTGTTCCAGATGTACGTCGCCCGCCCGGGCCTGACACTGCCGCTCGGCCAGCAACTGGCCATGGGCGAGGCGATCCCACACCCGAACGACCCATGGGCGGTCCACGTCCGCTTGAGTCCGCAATATACGGCAGGCCTCGCGGATGGCTTCGCGCTCCTCGGCAAGGTCAACGGCGCTTACCTGCTGACCTACCCCCACCAGGCGGCCGGCACGGCGCTCTACGCCCACCCCTTCTTCGTCGCCGACGCCAAGAACACCTTCTTCGTGTCCATCCCGCCGTGGCTCGCCCTCTCAACCGCCCAGGCCAGCCAAGCCGCGGGGTTCCAGCGTTACGAATTCCTGGTCGAGCCGCACCAGCACCCGCTGTGCTGCATGATGCTGGAGGAGCTTCACCGCTACGGGCTCGACGGCCTCCTGGCCTCGACCAAGCCTGAGCTGCGCCGCCAGCAGGCCTACGCTGACGATTTCGTCGCCGAGTACAACCCGAACAACGTCCACAGCCACCATCCCGTGAAAGAGTTCGACTTCGCCTACCTGGGCGCCTATGCCATCTACAACTGGGAAGCCTTCTACCATCTGCCCGCCCTGATCGGCCGCCAGCTGCGGCTGGACGGCAAGCACGCCGAGGCGCTGCGCTGGCTCAGCTTCATCTTCGATCCCACCAACCGCGACGACCCGTTCGACAAGGCGCGGTTCTGGATGATCAAGCCGTTCCACGAGCACGTCTCCCAGGGCTCGATCGCCAGCCTTATGCGCCTGCTCGCGGGTGTGCCCGCCAACGCCGCCGAGACGGCCAAGCGCAACGCCCTGGCCGCCCAGATCGCCCAATGGCGCAAGCACCCCTTCGAGCCGCACGCGGTCGCCGAGATGCGCATCGAGGCCTACATGCGCTGGACGGTCATGGAGTACATCGAGACCCTGATCGACTGGGCCGACAAGCTCTATGGCCACGACACCACAGAGACCATCAACGAGGCCCTGAACCTCTACATGTTCGCTTCCGAACTGCTCGGTCCCCGGCCGCGCAAAGTGGAGGGCAAGAAGCCGCGCGAGCAGTGCTATGCCGACCTCGCGAGCCATATGGACGCCTTCTCTAACGCCCTGGCGCCGCTCGAGAACGCCCTGATTGGAGTCAGCGCGGCTGGCGGCTGGCAGATGCCAAACGGCAGCCCAAACCCGCCCCAGCCGGCAAACCCGGCCGCCCTCTATTTCTGCGTGCCGGAGAATCCCCAACTGCTGGCGCTGTGGGACCGGGTGGCCAAGCGCTTGTGGGGAATTCGCCATTGCCGCAATCTGGCCGGCCAGGAGCGTGACCTGGCTCTGTTCGCGCCGCCGATCGACCCGGCCCTGCTGGTCAAGGCGGTCGCCGCCGGCGTGGATTTGTCGGAGGTGCTCGACAGTCTGAACGCGCCCAACCCGCGCCACCGCTTCAGCTACCTGCTGCAACGCGCCACGGACTTCTGTTCGGAGGTGAAGGGCCTCGGCTCCCAACTGCTTTCGGCGCTCGAGAAGAAGGACGCCGAGGACGTGGCCGAACTGCGCGAAGTGCACGAGATGAACCTGCTCCGCGCCGCGCGGAACCTAAAGAAGCTGGCCATCGAGGAGGCCAAGCAGGCCCTGGCGGCGGCCCAGTTCGCCCGCAGCATGGCGGAGACCCGCCTGGCCGACTATTCCGCCCGCCAATTCATGAACAGCGAGGAGTCGACCGCGAAGTCCCTGACCGAAAAGGCCCACGACTTACAGGTCGCCGAGAACGGTCTGCTGCTGCTGTCGGGGATACTGGCCCCGCTCAATCTCAACATCGGCGTCAGTGGCATGGGTCCCCACTCGACCTACAAGATCGAGCTCTCCAAGGCGCTGGCCTTCGCCGCCCAAGCCGCGGGAGCCCTGGCCTCGACGAAGCTGAACAAGGCTGGGCGCGCCTTGACCGCGGCCTCTTACGCCCGCCGGCAGGAAGACTGGACCCTCCAGGTCAAGCTGGGTCCCCAGGAGATCCAGCAGGCGGAGAAGCAAATCCTGGCCGCGGAGGTTCGCCTGGCCCTGGCGGAGAAGGAGCTGGATCAGCATGACGTGCAGGTCGACCAGGCCAACGCCGTCCTCGACTGGATGCGGTCGAAGTTCACCAATGAGGAGCTCTACGGCTGGATGGTCGGCTGCCTGAAGACGCTGCATCGCCAGGCCTTCAAGCTGGCCTCTGACCTGGCCAACCAGGCCCAGCGCGCGTTCGAGATCGAGCTTGGCCGATCCGAGCAATACGTTCTGCCCGGCGCCTGGGACGGCGGCCGTCAGGGTCTGCTGGCCGGTGAAACCCTGAGCCTGCAGCTGAAGGAGCTGGAGGCCGCGCACATGCGCCTGAACGTGCGCGAATTCGAGCTCAGCCGGTCGATCTCGCTGCGGCTGCTTGACCCCGGCGCCCTGGCCGAGCTGCGCCGCCGGGGCAAGGCGGATTTTGAGCTCCCGAACTGGCTGTTCGAGACCGAGTTCCCGACCATGACGCTATACGCCATGCGGATGAAATCCGTGTCGGTGTCGCTGCCTTGCGTGACCGGCCCCCACACGCCGGTGAACGTCCATCTGAGGCTGGTGAAGTCGGCGGTCAGCTGGGACGGCCCGCCGGCTTCAGCCGCCTGGCCAGCGGCCGGGGACTGGGACACCGCCGACATGGCTCGCGAGATCGTCACCTCGAGCGCGATCAATGACCCGGCGCTGTTCGAAGCCAACCTCAGCGACGCGCGTTACCTGCCGTTTGAGAACGCCGGCGCGGTCTCCGCCTGGGAGGTCCAACTGCCCGAGAACCCGGAGTTCGACTACCAGACGATCGCCGATCTCGTGCTGCATGTGCGGTTCCTGGCCAAGGGAGACTATTCGACGACCCAACCGGCGGCGAACCAGAAGGCTCTGCCGCGCCACATTCTGATGTCCTGGCGGCACGACTTCCCCGACCAGTGGCGCATGATGCAGGACGGTTTGGCGGGCGCGACCGGGACCAGCTTCGGCGTCGCTTTCCCGGCGGCGGACTCGAGCATGTTGCCGTATCGCGAACGCACATCCGGGAAGACCACGCTGACCGCCAAGGCGGCTTTCGTCGTCTACCGGACGCCGCACGACCTGCACCAGCTGAGTGATGCCCTCACGCTCCTGCCCTCGGCCGTCGCCGTCACGGCTGGTACTACACGCAAGCTATTGTTCACAGGGGGGACATCGCCCCAGCTTTTGTACAAGACTCCGCCCGCGTCCACGACGCCCCCGCCGCCCTCGACCCTGGCGGCTGCTCCGCAACCCAACCAAGCGCCGGTCGACGATGTGCTGATCGCCTACGAGATATCCTGAGCGGGCCCCGAGGCCGCTCAAGCGCCATCCAGGCCCTGAGCGAGTCCCAGGGTGAAGGTCCGGTTCCTTGACTATGTTGTCGTGTCCGCATTTGGCGCAAAGTGACCCGTCTACGAGGCTTGCGGTCTAACCTGCTACGTCAGTGTCGCATATCTGTGTGCGATGGCGCGGGCGTCTTCCTCCGCGAGGTAGTCCGCGACCGCGTAGCGCCGGCCGATGCCATTCAGGGACGTGCCCATGAACACCCCTCGTTCCCCATCGGCAATCCAAAAGCGGTCATGGAAGGCGTCAGTATACTTGAACAATGGAGAGACCGAAGGGTTGATCTGCTGGATGTCGGCAACCACCGCAGCCTGAAGAGCGGTATTACGGTTGGCCTTAGTGGCGATCTCAATCGCCAGCCCGGCGGTCGCTGCGGCCCGAAAGAGAGAAATCAGGTCGTCCTTGTAGGTCAGGTCCGGCTGGGCCGGAAACAGATAAGGGTCCACGACCAACAACGTGTGGACCGCTTTACACTGGGCGAGCTGATATCGGATCGTGTCGAGCAGGACCTCCCTGGGAGTGTTGTCGGGCAAGACCGCCTCAGTCAGGGGCTGCAGTCTCAACGTTTTCGAGACGCCTATCTCCCGCAGCAGGTCCCCTGTGCCCAGACGGACAACCACATCCTCGTCTGTCTGGTTCAGGCTGTAGCCCTGCTCTGACAGCCGCTGGGCAAGCTCAAGCACCAAGTCCCCCGGCAGCGGAGGCTCCGTGAAATAGATGGTCTTGCCCATGACCTCTGCTCTGCTGCAAGCCGAGCCTAGGCTACAATAAGATTCGTGAAGGCAAAAATGCCCGCAAGTCTCGCCTCGCCCCACATTCCAACGATCTGGGCGCCTGCTTTCCGGCGACGTGCGAACGTGCACTCCTGGCGCAGTACAGACATCCTCGCTGCGTGGCCGGCTTCTAACGCGATGGGTGCCCAACGGCTCTGGAACAATAAGCGTGGGCCGCGCGCGGCGCCGCCAGCTCGCGCCTCGCACTCGTCCGCGCCGGCATGGCGGCGCAGTGAGTGGCGCGTTGCCTATGTGGCTTTACCTCTCCAGGTCAGCCCTTAGCTCACCGAGTTCGATGAACTTCATGTTCCCTTCTGCGAGGTCCGACATGCGTCTCAGCGTGGAAGAGAGGGGGGCGTAGCGCATCCCGTTCTTCGTCTTCGAGTGCGCGCTCGAGCAGATGTAGACTTGGTTTGAGGTGCGGCTTGCTAACGCGAGGAGCGGGGCGAAGTCCCCGTCCCCACTGAAGAGCATGATCTCGGCGGTGGGGTCGCGGGTGAGGACGCGCATCATGCCTATCGTGAGGTCCACGTCGCAGTTCCCCTTGGAGCGCGTGCCGGGGGGTACGGATACCAGCGTAACCTGGTTGCAGTTCATGCAGGGCGTGGACAGCATCGAGGACAGGCGGGGGTATCGCTTAGTTGCCTTCTTCCCCACCACGCAGCCGCGGAGTTCGCTGAGCGCTTGGAACGTGGCGGCGAGCCGCTCATCGTCGTGCGGCAGGGAGACGTAGAAGCACACTACCGTGCATGACCACTCCGCACGCAGGTACGTGAACAGCCGGATCCAATCGATCTTGAAACCACAGACGTCGCGGGCGGTCCGATCGGTGTTCTGTACGTCGATGAAAGCGTAGCGGCGCATTCACCCATGATCTCGTGGGCGGGCCCGCGAGGCACGGGAGCGCTTGGTTGCGACCGCGACCCCGGATCGCTCACCCTCAGGACTGTTCAGCCCTTCGGTCCTCGCTGCTCAGGAAGCACGAACTGCCGCCTCGGTGGGCTTCGCCAACCCGACGTGAGCGCGGGACAAATCTCGCGGTTAAGGTGATCGCTTGCAGCGCCGGGAATACTAAGGTTGAGTCTCCGCAGGAGATCGGAGGATGTCCCGATGCGTACCAAGCCGCCGGAGGAGGGTGAGATGAGAGCTAAGGACAAGCGAGCGACGGGCAGTCAGAGCGAAAGAAGTCCCACAGAGTCGGAGTCGACACCGAGCCGCACGACATCTGCGGGCACGCCATCGAAGCCCCGTCACCCGACGGCGGGCAGGGGACTCTGAGCCTCGGACGTTCCGAGAAAGGTGGGGGCCAATGACAGACAGTGCGAAGGCAGAAGAAAGTATTGCGTCGGACATCTTGCCCCCACGGGAGCGCTCAAGGTTACTTAGGGGACTTCTCGGCACGACCGGCGTCATCATTGCAGCCGTTGGCGCCGCAGCCCTGGTGGAGATCATCAAGCCGTTCGGTATCGACCTATCCGAACTCTTTCCTGAAATGGGCAAATTCATCAAGGAGAAGCCGTTTTCCGCCTTGGGGATTCTTACGGCTTTTGCCCTTCTGGCGATTCTTATTCTCTTCGTTGGTCTACGGCGAGAGAGGACTCGTAGTGCGAATGAGCTGAAACAGCTTGAGGCAGCAGCAAGTACTGGGCAGTTTCTGCCACGTCGGCTCCAATCTTGGCCAGCCGCCATACTCACGCTAATTGCGCAACACAAAAACGATACTTTTCTGCAAAAGATAATTACTGATTTCTTATATAGATATGCCGATCAGGAGGCTTCCCACCTTCGGGGGCATGACGATGAATCCCCGCGCGACGCAAGCAGTCCCCAGAATCGGATCTATACAAGCTTTGTCTCGTATTCTGAACTCGTGGACGCTGTCCTTCGCCGAGCTGAAGAAGAAGGAGATACGATCATTTGTTTCGCGACGATCTCCATGCCGCTACCGCAATGGTTCAACAACAAACCAACTGGGCCTCGCGATTTCCCCTATGTCGAAATCGAAGAAACTTGGTCGCGCTATTTGGCGATGATGCGCGACCTCGCACATGGCCGGGGGCAGTGGAGCAAATTTACACTCTACCGGATCGTAAAGGTTCTATCTGACCTCGATGAGCCAGTTGGCCCCTTCATGCCGGAAGCGGACATGAGGAAGTACGCCAATTCAACTATTGTACTTGACCGGCCACATCACGGCGTTCCGGACTACATGAGTTGGGAACCAGCACGAAACAAGGCTCAGCTGCAAAGTATCATAGATCTCGTTCGCCAAATCCCGCTGCGAAAGAGAGCCCGAGCGCTTTATCAGGATTCCGCGAGCGCAAATCTCATTCTGCCAGCGGATTCGACTGGGTCGGACATACCCGGCTACGATCGCAAACCGCTTTGGGAAGCCTTCATTGATCTGTTTAGCCCAGCTGACAACCCGGGCGATCATCGCGCATTCGTGCGCCGAATCGGCAAGAAGGAATTAGGCCGCACCTTCCTCAAGGAAGACGGCGTACCAAACGACGTTTTTCTGGTCGGCCGTCAGAAGGACGGGGGCGCTACACCAGAGTGGTTATTCTACCTGGCCGGCACCACGGACGAGGGGTGCCAGATGGTTAGGTTGGAATACGGCACACAGCAGATGGCCAACCTGCGGATCCGGGCGATCAAGAAGTTTGCCGACGATACTATGAAAATGATCCGGGCGGGCTCGGGCGGCGATATGCTGGTCGAGCTCAGCGAATGGGCGCGGGGCGGCTGATGCGCATAGGGCTGATCTTTCCGCCCGGGTGGTCGTTGATGACAGGCAGCCCCCATCTCGCCTTGCCTCTTCTAAAGGCGACGCTGGAGAGGGCGGGGTTTGAGTCGAGATGCTTCGATCTCAACTGGGAGGCGGGGCAGCTTCACGGGGGTTTTCCTGACTTGGGCTTGGCGTCGGACGCCGTCGAAATGGGCTCCCTTGAAGCCCTGAACGATCCTTATTTCAGGGTCGAAGACCGATTGATGAAGTCCGGCGCGAGGCACGGTGGGACGTGGAACGCCCAGATCGGCTTCGAATACGATGACCGGCCCCAGGATTGCCGCACCGCAGCTTTTGCGGCCGTCAATCGCTCCTCGCCCTACGACGCTGCGCTCGGCGCATTCCTAGCCGAAATGTCGGCATTTTCGCCGCGCGTCATAGGTCTTTCGATCTCGGCCACCCAACAGATTCTGCCCAGCCTGCAGCTATGCCGGCGGCTCCGGGACGAGGGCTATCGCGGTCTCATCGTATGGGGCGGGAATACCGTGTCCCGCTTGGTTGGGGAACTGGCCTGCCCGGAGCTATTTGATTTCGTCGACGGGTTGGTCGTGTTCCAGGGCGAGGAGCCGATGCTGGCTCTTTGCCGGGCGGTTCGTGACGGCGAGGGCCTGGAGACCGTCCCAAACTTGGTCTGGCGCGATGGCGACACGCTTCGGACAAATACGCCACCGGCCACCGCAAACCTCGACCAGACACCTTGCCCGGATTTTGGCGACCTGCCGGTTGGCCACTACGCGGGCGTAAACTACCTGACCATCGTCGCGGCGCGCGGCTGCTACTACGGAAAGTGCAGCTTCTGTGCGATCCCTTATGGATGGGGTCAGGGCGGCTATGCAGGCGCCCGCTCACCGGGTCATGTCGTCCAGGACGTGGCGCGGCTTAGCGAAAAACACGGAATTCGACGGTTCAAGTTCGTCGATGAAGCACTAAGCCCGAGCTTCATGCGAGCGTTCTCGAAAGGCCTCCTGGCCGAAGGCGTGAACGTCGAGTGGGAAGGCTACACGCGCCTCGAGAAGGCTTGGAATGACTCGTCATTCGTCGAACTAGTTGCTGCGGCTGGCTTTCGCAAAGGGTATTTCGGCCTTGAGTTGGCTCCGTCGGCCGGCCGCTCGGTCTTACAGAAGAACGATGCCGCCGATCCTGTCGACCTGTTGCGGCTTTGCGCGGATCACGGTGTTCGAGCCCACCTGTTTTGCATGTTTGGCTACCCCGGCAGCGGCGCGGAGGACGCGTGGGCAACTACTGAGTTCCTATTGCGCCACCAGAGCTGGATCGACACGGCAGATATTTTCCCTTGGACCCTGGCCAAACACACTCATGCCCCAGGCGTACGCGCGATCGATGGATCCGAGCGGAACTGGGCGCTGGAATTTGATCACGTGCCGACTACCACCGAGGTCTTATCTTCCGCCGAAATCCGCGAGTTGGCCACCGAATGCGAGGAGTTGGTCTGGAGCGAGGTGCCACGTCTCCTTCACCCCACATATCGTCTGATCAGCCCGTGGCAGGGCGAGACCATTTCGAAACCACAGTTTGCCGATAGCTTGGCCGTTGGCTAGGCTGATTACTCTGGGCTGCTTCAGGGCTCGGAGGTAACCGCTGACACCAAGGAGCGGACCGTGACCCAATTCGTCGACCGCCGAACCCTATTGTTCAGTTCTCTGTTGGCCGGATTGGCCGCATGCGACCAGTCGCGCGGCAGGAGAAACCACCAGACTGGCGCTACGCTTGGCGTGCTCACGCCTCTGACCGGCGACGGAGCCGTTTATGGCGCCGCGACACGTAAAGGAGTCGATCTCGCCGCCGAAGAGATCAACACCGGAGGTGGCGTGCGTGGTGGTCGTCTTCGCATTGTCTACGAGGACGACCGGATCGATCCGGCAACCGGTGTCGCCGCGTTCCAGAGACTTGTCGCGGCCGACCAGCCGTCTGCGGTGATCGGGCCATTTGGATCCTCAGTCGTGCTCGCGGTAGCCCCAGTAGCAAACGCCGCCAAGGTTCCCATTCTGTCCGCTTCTGCGACCGCAGATAGTATCGCCGACGCTGGGGACTATGTGTTTCGGATCGTCCCCCCTAACGCGCGCCAGGGTGCCGATGATGCGCGTTACGCCTACACTCAGATGAAGGCGCGACGCGCCATGATCATCTTTCAGAACAACGAGTACGGCCTTACATTGCGCGACGCCTTCGCCCGCACGTTCCGCCAATTAGGGGGGCAGATCACGGGCGAAGAGGGGTTCGATCTTGGCGCAACCGACTATCGCGCTGCCCTCGGCAAAGCTCGCGCGGCCAAGCCTGACGTGATCTTCTTCCCGCTACATTCACAGGAAGGAACCCTATTGCTCCGTCAGGCGCGCGAGCAGGGGGTCAGTGGGCTTTTCGTAACCGGCGACGGGGCGATGACCCAGGAACTTATTCAGGGTGCCGGTCCGGCCGCCGAAGGAGCATACTTCTCCACCTTGGCGCTAGGGTTCGGAGTGGCTGATCCTCAGATCAAGGCTTTCAGAGACGCCTACCGTCGAAAGTACGGACCAGAGGAGCCGGACGTCTACACGGCCTACTACTACGAGGCCACGAAGATCCTGTCGCAAGCAATCACGGACGGGGGAACGAGGGCGGAAGACGTGAAGCGCGCGCTCTACAGGATTTCCGGCGCAGAGGCATACGTCGGAGTCACCGGCCGTACGAGTTTCGACGCGAAGGGCGAGGTCGATAAGCCCTTCTACCTTTACCAAGTGCGCAATGGAAAGTTCGAGCTCGCCACGGCGCAAGACTCGACCTAACCCGCATGGTGCCGTGGCTCTTCAATACGGCCCTGATCTTAGCCTTTCAGGCCCCAGTTTTATTGGCGGTCGGTCTGCACTTCGACGTGTTGCGGCGGCATAACTTCCTCATCGGGGCGGTCTATGCGCTAGTCGCGCTCACTATCGTTTCGGGCTTAGCTCGTTATGGTCCAGCAGTCGCCATCGGAGCCGGCTTTGTGTCGGCGTGTCTTGCACTCGGATTCGCCGAAATCCTGATCTACGGCCCCCTGGAACGGGCCGGCCGGAGCGCGGACGAGATACTGATCGCTACGCTCGGGGCCAACCTCGTTCTCGAACAGATTCTGTCGCTGCTGTTTGGCGATCGGATTCAGTTTCCGCATCCAACTGCCGAGCAGGACATCGTCGCCGGATTGATGGCGCTTCCGCCAACAGCCACGGCCCTACCGTTGGGAATCGTGAGTATCATCGCACTGGCGCTCATTCTTGCGAAATCTGAGACCGGCGCCCGTTTAACGGCATTGGGCGAAAACCAGATCCTTTTCCGTTCACTCGGCTTCACCCCTGCGATTTGGCGGGGCGCGACACTCGTGATGGTCGCCGCGACCCTCACCATCGGAGCGGTCGCTGCCGCCAATCTCACCGGCGCGTCCCCAACTGCAGGGTTTTCGCTGGTGATCCTCGGCTTCGTGACGCGCCTGTTGGGCGGACCTGTGCATCGATTGAGGTTCTACATCGTCAGCGCTCTTGTGGTCACGGCCGATCAGGCCGCGGCCGTTGCGCTCCCCGGTGAATGGCGCACCCTGGCCCTCTACGCGGTCCTGCTGATCCTGATATCGGTTCGCGCGCGCACCGCTATGGCGGTGGACTAATGGACTACGGCATCCACCTTACCGTACTCGTCCTGATCTGGGCCACGCTCGCCCTCTCCCAAGGGTTTCTCACGGGCTATCTCGGCGTCCTAGCGGTTCATCAGGCCGCCGCTTGGGGCGTTGGCGCCTACACCGCCGCTTTGCTCAGCAGGGCTTGGGGCATCCCTCTTTACGGTGCGATCATGCCTGCCGGCCTAGTCGCAGGTGTCACCATGCTGGCAGCAGTCGGGCTGGTCAGCCGCGGGCGGCGTGATGACCAAGTGTTGGCGAGCCTGTGCCTGCAGATGGTGGTGATCGGCCTCATCACCAATCTCAGTAGCCTCACGGGTGGCCCGCTCGGGATCGTCGGCATTGGCACCGACCAAGCACCGGCGGTGCGGATCGGACACGTTGCGATCGCTGCGAGCGCCGTGTTGATCATGACCGCCCTGGGTAGTGTGCTTATCGCGAGGTCGAACTTGGCCGCAAGCTGGATCGCCGCCCGTGACGATAGGGCGTTTGCTGAGTCCCTCGGCATCGATGTCGGTGGGGCTCGCCGGGCCGCTGCCTTCACCGCTGCCGCGGCGGCGGGCGCGGCAGGCGCGATATATGCTCACTTCATCACCTTTGTGGAGCCGGGCTCGTTCGGACTCGGAGAGTCGGTAGCGTTGTTGGCGATCGCCATCATCGGGGGCGCACCCAGGACAGGTGGTGTCCTAGTCGCGACTGCACTCATCGTGCTCGCACCTGAGGCGTTTCGTGCGTTGGGACTCGATGCGAGGCTCGCCGCCAACATCCGACAGGCGCTGTTTGGACTCGTTCTCATTGCGGCGATGGCGAGCTCGAAACCCAGATGAGTACCCCGCGGCTTCAAATCGCTGGTCTATGCAAGGCCTTTGGCAAAGTTGAGGTATTGCGGGACGTCGACCTCACCTGCTTTGCCGGCACGGTGGTTGGCTTGGTGGGACGCAATGGATCCGGCAAGACAACATTGCTCTCCTGCATTTCCGGTCGCTTAGGTCAGGATGCCGGCGTCATCTTGTTGGACGGCCGAAGGCTGCCAAAAGAGCCGCCGTGGCGGCGCGCAGCGCGCGGCATCGGCTGGACCTTCCAGGACACGACGGTTGCCTTGACCGCAACAGTCAGCGAAATGGTCAACTTGGCCGCAGCCCGCTCAGGGTTGAGAACGATCGCCTCCTATGCGGATTTGGACGCCAGCATGTCCGACATCTTGGGCCTGCGGTGGCAACAGCTCTCCTTCGGTCAACGCAAATTAGCCGCACTCCGTGTCGCGCTGGCGCGCTCGCCGAGACTGTTACTTCTCGACGAGCCGGCCGCGGGCTTGGCGGCACCCTTGGCTAACCTTGTGGCAGCGACACTGAGGACGGCGGCGCGCGAGGGTGCCGCGGTGGTCCTAGTCGAACATGATCGTGGCTTCGTCACCACCGCTACCGACCAAGTTGCTGTACTCGATCAGGGACGGATCGCCGTGACGGGCACCGCGGCTATTGTCCTTGAGACCCCGGAGACAATGGAGACCCTGACTTGAACGCGCCGCTTCTGACCGTGGAGCACCTTCACGTTCTTAGAAGCGGCCAACTCGTGGTGCGCGATCTGTCTCTTACCCTGGAGCCTGGCGAGATGGTGCTGGTCGGAGGCCATAATGGCTCGGGGAAGAGCACCCTATTGCATGCCCTAGCGGGCTTGCTCCCAGTAGCCTCAGGCCTCATCCGTTGGCGGTCAGACGTCAGTCGGCGACGACGCAGCATCATGCTTCAGGACGCGAGCGTCTTCCTGGACTTGAACGTCGTCGAAAATGTTGCCGCTGGGGTGCTCGGCAAATTCCGCCTCACGCCAACAGACGGCGGCAGACTCAGGACTGCGCTCGAGGTCGCTGCGCCAGAACTGAGAGGCCGAACGGCGGACCGCTGCGAAGCCCTCTCCGGCGGCCAGCGCCGCCTCGCGGGATTCGCACGGACTGTAATGTCCGCCTCCACTATCTACCTGCTCGATGAGCCCACGCTGGGGTTAGCGCGCCCCGTCGCCGACCGACTGCTCACACAGTTGCGAGACAAGGTCAGGCAAGAAGGTGCCACCGCGGTTGTCGTCGAGCACGGTCTTGAAGCTGCCGCTTCAGTTGCGACGCGACTGTGCATCCTCCGGCGGGGGGGGCTCGCCTACGATGGGGCACCGACCGTTGTTGCTGACAAGGACAGAATGCGGGACCTCTACCTCTAAGGCAAAGAAAAGCCGCCCCGGCGGGCATCCGGGGCGGCGAAAAGGCTTTCTAGGCTGATCGTGCGGCGCGGCCGATCAATCCATCCACGATTACCGACGTTGCGGCCAGCACCGCGACCAAAGCGGGAAGGGCAAGTGGACCCGGAACCCCAGCTGTGAAAACCGCGACCGCGCAGAGGAAAATGCCCGGCCAGCCGACGGCCAAGCCAATTCCGAATACATTCCGGAGCGTTCCCTGGGGACTGGCGGGGACCAGGTAGGCAAGCCGGCTGATCGGCAGCGACGCCACAATGAGCAGAGCGCCAACGCAGCCGGCGTACGTCGTCCAGAGGAGCTGGGCGGTCGCCCAAGCGGGTTCAAGAATGGTCATTTAGCGCCTCCTTCAGGGCTATCAAGTCTTCGGCATCGCTTCAAAAACATCAATATATTCCGTCACTTATGCTACAATGCCGAGCCCATTTCTGCAACTTACCCCTTCCTTGCCACAGAGCGCTTGAACCCGGGCTGAACAGCCCTGGCAGATCCTGTTTGGCGGCCTGCCGCCGGGCAAAAACTAGCAATCACCCCGGTCGGTTCTGATCCATGTTCAGGTCATCTCGTGAGCTTTGCCGCTGCACCGGCAGTGGCGGTCACCATCCGCTACGATTATCGCCCCCCTAAAAGCATCTCGATCCGAGTTTGCCTTTGAGCGTAGCGGGGCCGGCCACGCCCGCGCCGGATCCTCGGCCACGCCGGCATGGCGGCGCTAGCTACTCTATTGGCGGCAACGGTGCGGCTCCTTCTTCGGCCTCGTCGGCGTAGCTCTCCGGCACCTTCCGTATCGAGCGATAGAGGTGGAGGAGCCGGGCATACATTTCGTTCGCTTCGGCGGCCGTGAGGTGCTCGTTGAAGGCGATTTCGTACGTCCTAATGAAGTCTTCGAGTGCGTCTCCTTGTAGCGGCATAGGGACAGTGTGCGGGCTACGCTGGACGCGCGCACGGGGGCGCTTGGTTGGGATGACGACCGAGCGCCCCCGTGCGAGGCGTCCTGCGTGTCCGCAGACTGTTCCGCAGAACAGCTTGTGTGACTGCCCTCCCGCGCTTCGGGGAGCGCCGGAACCGTCCGGCCCTCCCCACAAGCGAGGGAGCTGTCATGCAGACCGAAGTTCTTTCTACCGATCGCTTCGACGTCTACCGCGCCATCACTGACAAGATTGTCGCCGCTATTGAAGCGGGTGCCGGCGAGTTCGTGATGCCGTGGCATCGTGTGGGCCCTGGTGTTGGCCGACCGACGAACGCTGCGAGCCGCGTAAGGTACCGGGGCGTGAATGTCGTGGTGCTCTGGGCCGAGGCGATGGCCCAGGGCTACAGCTCAGGCTTCTGGGCGACGTTCGAGCAATGGAAGAAGCTTGGCGCGAGCGTTCGCCGCGGCGAGCACGGCACCACGATCGTCTTCTACAAGCCGCTCGGGCCGTCCGACACTGACGACGACGAGCTGGATGGCAAAGGGGCGCGCCTCGTCGCCCGAGCGTTCCGTGTCTTCAATGCGGAGCAAATCTTGGGATGGGCGGGTCCCGCCCCGGTGCGGACCAGCCCCTTGGAGCTGATGGAGCAGGCTGAAGCGTTCGTCGCCTCAACCGCCGCCAAAATTCGCCATGGCGGTGACCGGGCCTGCTATCGGCCGTGGGAGGACACGATCGATATGCCGGAGCGAGCGCGGTTTGTAGGCACCACGACCTCGTCGCCCACGGAGGCGTACTACTCGACGGTCTTCCACGAGCTCGTCCATTGGAGCGGCGCCACGCACCGCCTCGATCGCGAGTTCAGCCAGCGGTTCGGCAGCGAGTCCTACGCCATGGAGGAACTGATCGCGGAACTCGGCGCGGCGTTCCTCTGTGCCGACATGGAAATCACCAACGAACCAAGACCAGACCACGCCGCCTACCTGGCCGATTGGCTCACCGTGTTGAGGAATGACCGTCGCGCCATCTTCACCGCGGCTCAGAAAGCCAGAGAAGCGACGGTCTACCTGGGCGCGCTCCTCTGCGATCCCGCGAAGCCATAGTGCCAACTAACGACCTCGACCCGCCAGGGCCGGGGTCTTTCCTTGGAATGGATTGTCGCAGCGGCCGACCGAGCGCCCCCGTGTGGATTTCGATCGAGCTGAGACCATCAACGGATGGCCTCCGATCCAAACGCCATTTCCTATTTCGCAGAGAAGGACTTCCATCGATCCTTCCAGCGCTTCGGGATCAGACAAGCCGACCGCCTACTCCACATCTATGCGATCGGAAAGACCGGCGTGGGCAAGTCCACGCTGCTTGAGGCGCTCATCAGGCAGGACATCGAAGCGGGGCGCGGCTTTGCCGTCGTCGATCCGCATGGCGACCTCGTGGAGCGGATTTGGGCCGAAACGCCTGAGGCCGCGCGTGACCGGATCACCTACCTCAACGCGCCCGATCCACTCCAACCGTTCGGGTACAATCCGCTGAGGCGCGTGCGCGAGGACCGCATACCGCTTGCCGCCGCCGGCATCCTCGAGACGCTTCGCAAGCTGTGGCCGACGGCCTGGGGGGTGCGGATGGAGCACGTCCTGCGCAACAGCCTCTACGCGCTCCTCGAGCGCGACTGCTCTACCCTCCCTGACATCCTGCGGCTCTACAGCGACAAGACCTTCCGGCGCACCGTTGCCCGGGGCATTCGCAATCCGGTGGTGAAGGAGTTTTGGAAAGAGGAGTTCGAGAACTACCCCGCCAGGCTCCAGGCGGAGGCGATCGCTCCGATCCAGAACAAGCTGGGCGCGCTCCTGGCTGACCCAGCCCTCTACAGAATCCTCGTGGAGCCCACAGTCGACCTGCACTTTCGGTCCCTTATGGACGCGGGGCACGGCCTCCTCGTGAACCTTTCGAAGGGACGGTTGGGGGAAGATGCTGCTCACGTCCTTGGCGGCCTGATTGTCACGACCATCGGACTCGCTGGCTTCAGCCGAGCGAACGTCCCGGCGGCCGATCGCCGCGCGTTCTTCCTCTACGTCGATGAGTTCCAGACCTTCACCACCCTGTCCTTCGTGACCATGATGGCCGAGCTTCGGAAATACGGCGTGGGCCTCACGCTCGCTCACCAGTATCTCAACCAGCTTGAGCCGGAGATCCGGCACGCCGTCCTCGGCAACGCCGGCACCCTGATCTCATTTCGCGTGGGCGCCGAAGACTGCCCGCTCCTGGCTGCCGAGTTTCAGCCAAATTTTGGGGTCGAGGACTTGCTCAGCCTGCCAAATCGCAAGTTCTACCTGAGGCTCATGATCGACGGTTCGCCCAGTCGGCCATTCAGCGCCCGAACGGTCACGGACCGGGCTCTAACTTCCTCCGTCGGCTCACCCCACAGCACGTCCAAATATGACTCGCCTTAAGGTAGATAATTTGCTTTTTACCCCAGACCGATAACCAACGCCTTTGGGGGGCTTCAATGAAATTGCTTCTGCGGCGCGACCAGCGCGCGGCCATGCTCGGCAGTAAGCCGGTATTCCAACTCGACGTGCGCGCGGAAATCTCGGCCGACGAAAAGGGCGCGATAGACAAATACAAGCTCGGGAAGACCATGCTCTACGAGAAGAACCCCCTCGTTGACCGGGGCAGCGGTCTCCTCGGCCTTGCGTCCCGCATGGCGCACCATGCGATGAACATCAGCGTCTCAGTGGATGACCTCACGAGCGGAAAGCGCATCGAGTGCAAGGATATCCTCGAAGTGATCGCCGTCGAGGAACAGCTCAAGGAAGCGGGCCAGAACTTCGTCGCGGTCCTGCGGACGGCGCAGCACTTCGGGGGCGAAGAGGTCCTGGAACTCTAAGGGGCGTGGCCAACACGAACCTGGGCAACTGGTTTGGCCTGAGTCCGCGAGAACGTGAGCTACGCGAGACCCGCGAAAGCTGGGCCGAGGCCGAACGGCTGTGGCAGGCATCGCCGCTGGCGCAGACCGAGATCACCGATCTCGTTCTGGAGCTCATGCGCGAGGCGATGCGTGAGTTCGGTCGCGAGCCGGCGTACCCGATCCTTCTCGAACTCTGCGTCGCGACCGATCGTCTGCTCCGGCTGGAGGACATTATCGCGATCGAGGCGGAGTGGCCGTTGATCGAGAGCGACCTGGAGGTCGCCCTCAATGTCCGCAAGATGCTCACGCGTCGGAAGCGCTGGGCCGCGAACTTCGATCAGATGTTCGGCATCGTCCGCCGTCAGCTGCTCGCCGGTTTCGGCGACCTGTTTCGCCTGTTCCCCGAGGTCTGCTTTGAGGAGTGGGACGCCGACCACGAAGGGTTTGGCGTCCCTCTGATCGAACTGCTGCGCGATCCCGCGGCGTTCATCCAAGAACTCCTGCTGTTCGCCTACGACGACGCCACCCTGCGTTACGACCTGTTCCTCCGTTACCGCGAACAGCTCGCGACCAATCTCTTGGTCGCCTCCGGCTTTCGCCCGGACGCGAACATCCGCGAAGTCGAACACCGCCTGATCATGCCGGCGGCCCAGAAGAACAAGAGCGCGGCCGAGCTTGCACGCCTGTACCTGGCGCACACGCCGTTTGAGACGGTCCTTGAGCTTCCGGTCCCGTTCGAGGTCCCCGACCACTCTCGGTTCGAGCACTGCCACATCGTCGGCGGCACAGGGCACGGGAAGACCCAACTGCTCCAGCGGATGATCCACGACGACCTCCTGAAAGCTCAGAAGGAACGCCGCAGCATTCTCGTGATCGACAGCCAAGGAGACTTGATCGCCAAGCTCCGGCGGCTTGCGCTGTTTGATCCGGAGGCGCCGAACAGCCTCGCGGACCGCTTGGTGGTGATCGATCCGGCCGACATGGAGTTCCCTGCGGCGCTCAACCTCTTCGACGCGAAGCTGGACCGTCTCGCGGACTACAGGCCGGTCGATCAGGAGCGCGTCCTGAACGGCGTGATCGAGCTCTACGAGACCTTCTTCGGCGATCTTCTCGGCGCGGAGCTCACTCAGAAGCAGGGCGTGATCTTCAAGTACCTCGCGCGCCTCATGCTCACGATCCCCGACGCCACCATCCACACGCTCATGCAGCTGATGGACAATGGGCGGCCGTTCAAACCGTACATGGATAAGCTCAACGGCTCGGCCCGCTACTTCTTCGAGCGGGAGTTCTTCGACCCGTCGTTCGCCGCCACCAAGAAGCAAGTCCTCAAGCGGCTCTGGGGCGTGCTGGCGACGCCTGCATTCGAGCGCATGTTCGCCCAGCCGACCAACAAGCTCGATCTGTTTGAGGCGCTGCAGGACGGAAAGATCGTCCTCGTGTCGACCGCGAAGGATCTCTTGAAGCGCGACGGCTCGCAGCTCTTCGGTCGGTTCGTGCTGGCGATGGTCGCCCAGGCCACCGCGGAGCGTGCCACCGTCCCTGAAGACGAACGCACGCCGACCTTTGTCTACGTGGACGAAGCCCAGGAGTATTTCGGCGGCGACGATATCGAGACCATGCTCAACCAGGGCAGGAAGTACGGCGTAGGCCTTACACTGGCGCACCAGGCGCTCGACCAGTTGTCGCCGCGTCTGCGGGCCGTGCTGGCCTCCAATACCACGATGAAGTGTGCCGGCGGCGTATCGGCGAAAGACGCGCGTGCTTTGGCGGAGGAGCTGCACACCACGCCCGACTTCATCGAAAGCATGACCCGTCGCGGAGACCGAACCGAGTTCGCCGCGTGGGTGAAGCATCGGACGGCGAACGCCGTCCGGCTCTCGGTGCCCTTGGGCTTCCTTGAGCGCCAGCCGACCTTATCCGACGAAGCCTATGACCAGCTCGAGGTCCGCAACCGCGCGCGCTATTGCGGCACCCTGGCTGACGCCTCGTTTGCCGCGTCTATCGCCCCTGACGCTGCGGTCGAGGATGCGCCGCCCGTCGGAGCCCGCGAACAGCCCAGCTCGGTCCCGCCGCGTCGATTAGCGGACCCTGAGCCGCTGCAGCCAGAGCGGCGCGCCGACGGTCCTGTCGAGCGCCCGCCGCCGCCGCCGCGCCCGGTGGCCGACCGAGAGCTTGGCAAGGGCGGGCCCAAGCATCGCTACCTTCAGTCCCTCGTAAAGGAGCTCGCGGAGGCGCAAGGCTTCCGCGCGACCATCGAGGCTCCCCTCCCCGACGGCACCGGGCAGGTCGACGTGCTGCTGCAGCGAGCGGACATAAGCGTGGCCGTGGAGGTGTCGGTCACGACGCCTGTAGAGGTCGAGCGACTGAACGTTCGGAAGTGCTTGGCTGCGGGGTACGAGCGCGTCGCGCTGGTACTGGTAAAGTCAGCCAGGACCCAAGCGCGCTATCGCGACCTGATCGCCGAAGGACTGTCCGACACAGAGCGTACCCGCCTGACCTTCCTTCTGCCCGAAGCGGTGCCCGACTTCATCGCCGGCCTGAGCGCTCCGGCGGATTCGGAGACGGTAGTGAAGGGATACCGCGTGAAGCTCTCCCGGACGGCCATTTCGCCCGACCAAGCACGTGAGCGACGCGAAACGATTGCGCGCGTTGTGGCCCAGTCGATCCGCGAGCAGAAAGGCTAGGCATTCGCAACTCGCCACCCGCCCACGGATCCCGGCGAAACGTCGCGCTTCCGCGCACGGGCGGTGGTGGCGACGGGAGCGAGGCGCGGTCGGTTCGAATTCACCACCGAATTGCGACCTCTAGGCGCTAGCCCCAGCTTGAACGTACGAATGACTCACCGTCCGTCACGTCGATAAGCACCTTGGGAGGAGGTGCGCCTAAGCGGTCGATTTGCCGTGCCCAGCACCCGAACAGCCACCACACAGCCCCAGAACAATAGCGGAACATTGTCTTGCGTCCCATGCCCGCGCGTGGCATTTTCGCGGCGCTTTCCGGCTGGGACGAGTCGGAAAGCGCCCTCCCGTCGAGGGCGCCTAAGCAGTCGTGAGTGCAGTATCGGTGGTCCCTTTCCGGGGCTTCGTGGTGCGGGAATGGGCAGGAGCTCACGGTTCCCGCGGATTCGACTCGCTTGTGACCTTGCGAAGCTCACGTCCCTGAGCGTCCTGACAGCCTAGGGCTTGGGATTTCGCATTGGATCGCACGCCAGTTCGGGTCGCCAGCCATCGTCGTGTCGTCCGCATGGTTCGCCGTGCGGCCAAGCGGCGGTTTTGGCATGGCAAGAGACAAACAGACACCCGGCCCCCTCATGGCCTCGGTCCCGGCGCAACCGATCGGTCCGCGCGCTCAGGTCATCAGAAGCGGCGGACATGCTAGGCGTGCCAAGGAGCGGGTCCGGTGACGGTCGACCCTGCTTTCCTCCTAAGTCGATACCTATGGCAGCCCATCGTGGGGGCCATCCGTTGGGTAGCTGACTCCGTCCGGCCGAAACCAGCGTTTGAGCATCGGCGCAGGCGCACCCGGGTCACCTTGGGGTCACTGACGATCGACCATGAGAGCGAGACGCTCCGGGCGGGCGGACTGCCCGAAAACTGGATGGCACCACGTGACCCGCGACGCGACACCGCTCGCCCTTCAATGATCGAGATGAGCGAAGCAGGAGGTCCGGCCATCCCGCGTCGGGGTTCAGCGGAGGATGAGGGGACAGCAGTCCCCTTGCCCTCTCGTCCCGCGGAGGAATGACGATTAGTTGCGGGCCGCCGCCACCGTCCGCGCGAGGCTGCGCAAGACCTCTGCCAAAGGCCCATAGCCGTCTGCCGCGAGGTCGTCCGCGGCCGATTTCTTATAGGCTCTGACCTCCATCGGCATGCGCTCGGGACTGACGAGCGCGTAGTCGAGCACATGGTCCCGGGTCGTCGCCACACGCCCGACCAGATAGAAGCTGGCGCGCCTCAGCGGGCTCCTGTTTTTCCATCCGTGGCGGAGGCGCCAGTACGGCGTCAGCATCACGAGCTCAAGCGCGAAACCCTCGACCTCCATCCGTGTGCGCGACCGCGTCACCAAGAGGCCATAGCCCGTGAGCGCTTCCTGCGCGGCTTTCGCGACGGCCATGCGCAACCGCTTCACCTGCAACGACATGAGCGCTGGACCCGGCAGCATTTGCGGCGGCTCGTAGCCGATCATTTCGTACGCGGTTAAGAGTGATCCGAAGCGCCATTGGTACATGCTGGGGCTGCGCGCCTGAGGGTCGGCCTTGATCACCGACGAACTCAGCCGGCCATGGCGGGCGAGGACGCCTTTCAACTGCTCCAGCAGTTCCTCGTTGGAGAGGCGCGGGCCCAGCTCCCCGCAAATTTGTTGGGCGTGGTCGAACTGCGCCTGGCTGACGATCGCGGGAAACAGGGAGCGGTGCTCGACCCAGGCGTCTTTGGGATTTCTGGTCCGTCGCGCGCTCAGCTGGGTGCTCGAACGGTTGTAACGGAAGTGTCCGGCGTAGACGGGATTGGAGACGATCACGCGCACGGTCGTTCCGCCCCACAGCAGGCCCTGCGGCGAGGGGATCTCGCGCTGGTTCAGACGCCGCGCGATCGCCTCGGCCTCCAGCCCCTCCTTGGTCGCAAGATCGAAGATATCGCGGACAATGCGGACGGTCCGCGCGGGTCCGGGCTGAAGCGTGATGTAGTACGTCCGCCGGGGTTTCAGGTCGCCGAGCCTGAGGGGACGAAGCAGCCGTCCCTCCGCGTTGACGAGCCAGCGCCGGTAACCGTACGGCGCGGGGGCGCCCTGACGCCGTCCCTGTCGGGCCAGGCGGAGGTGGCTAAGGGTGACCTTCCGGCTGAGCTCGCGGCTGTACTCGCTCGCCATGATGCGTTTGATGCTCTTGGTGATCGAGGCGAGCGCGGACCGGTCCTGTCCGAACGGCTCGGCGACATAGATCAGCCGCACACCGGCCTGACGGCAGACGAACTCATAGTGAGCACTTTCGTCGGAGTCCTGGAAGCGGCCCCACCGGCTCACGTCATAGACCAGCACGAGTTCAAAGTCGGCTCGACCGCCCAGGATGTCGCCCAGCAATTCCCGCAGCGCGGGCCGCCCGCTCAGGGTCAGGCCGCTTCGGCCTTCGTCGGCGTAGGTTCGCACGAGCTCGATATCGTGCGCCTCGGCGTAAGCTCCGATGACGTCCAACTGGTACGGAATGGACTGCAGCTGATGGTCGGTCGACATCCGCACGTATTGCGCTGCGCGCTGGCGGCGGTGGATGGCGTCGAGCATGGCGGGAACCCCGGGGCCTTCATCAACCCGCCGGCCCCCTCAGGGGGTTGCGTCGCCGCCAAACCTTTTTGGATTGCGCGACGCGATGCCCAAGAGATCGGGCACGCCGCTGCGGCCCAGGTCTCGGTGACAAAGCCCGCGGGACCGTCACGGGCTCGGCCACAGGGTCGGGCCACCGCGTTAGTCCGCCTGAGGCGGACGACCGGAGGGTCACCCACTCCACCGCCGGAACTTGCGGACCTGCTGCTTGGTCTCTGATGACGGGAGCAGCCATGACGGAACCGCAGAACGCCTCAGGCCTTCGGGTGGCGCAGTACGTTCGGATGTCGACCGACCACCAGCTGCAGTCGATCGCCTGTCAGATGGAGGCGATCGGCGTCTACGCCGCCGCGCGTCGACTTGAGATCGTCAGGACCTACGCCGACGAAGGCCGAAGCGGTTTGACCCTCAAGGGCCGGCCGGCGCTTCGAACGTTGCTCGCGGACATCGTCGCGCGAACCGCCGACTACGACCTCCTGCTTGTCTACGACGTGAGCCGATGGGGCCGGTTCCAGGACATCGACGAAAGCGCTCACTACGAGTTTCTGTGCCGGCAGGCGGGGATCGAGGTGGTCTATGTGGCGGAACCCTTCGGGCGCGAGGTCTCAGCCTTCGCGTGGATATCCAAGGGCGTCAAAAGGGCCATGGCCGCCGAGTACAGTCGCGAGCTTGGCGAACGGGTCTTGCTGAGCCATCGCCGACTGGCGGCCGACGGGCATCGCCAAGGCGGCGCGGCGCCGTTCGGCTATCAGCGCTGGGAGATCGATGACGGCGGCCGGGCTCGTCGGCGGCTCCCGCCGGGCGAGCTGAGGTCGCGACGCGACCACTCCATCGCCCTGCGGCCCGGGCCGCTCCGGGCGGTGCGGATAATCCGCGAGATCTTCGATCTCGCGACCGTCCAGGGCCTAAGCGCGTCCGCAATCGCCCGGACCCTGAATCACCGGGGCGTCGTGTCACCGGCGCGGGTGAGGTGGCGGAAGGACACGGTGCTGAGCATCATCTCGAACCCCGTGTATGCAGGCCACTGCATCTACGGGCTCAAGACTCGGCGCCTCGGTTCACGGTCGAAGCGGAGCCCGCGCTCGGATTGGGTTGTTCATGCCCCGGGCTGTCCCGCCCTCGTCGACCAAACGAAATTCGACGAGGCGCAACGGCGGCTTCGGCGAGGTCCGCCGCGCCCGTTTGCCGACGATCAGCTGCTCGAAGGCTTGCGGCGCCTCTTGCGACAGGAGGGGCGCCTGTCCTCCGAACTGATCGTCGCCGACCCAGATCTCCCCTCACCCGGCCGGTATCGACGGCGCTTCGGGTCCCTGTTGAACGCCTACGAGAGGATCGGCCACGACCCGGCGACCAAAGGCTGCGGCTACCGCGCCTGGCAGCTTGCGAGGCTCGAGGCCGCCACCGCCGCCGCCCTTCAGGCCCATTTTGTGGGGCAAGGGTGGTGCGTGCGGCGCGCGCACAGCCGCTTCGACCTCGACGGGTTGATCTTGGACCTCCTCCTTCTCACCCGATGCTGGCGCCTTAGGGGCGGGTGGAAGCACACAGGCGCCTCAGGAGGCGCGGACCTCTGCCTCGTCGGTCGGGTCACCCCAACCCGGGATCATGTCCTCGACTACGCGATCGTCAGGCCTGAGCGGCTGGCGCCGATCCCCACCGAATTCACTCGCGCGCAGACGGAAGCCCTGGCCGAAGGAGGATTTGCGTCGCTCTCTGACGTTCTGCGGACCTTGCCCCAGGAGATCGCGGCCGTGACGCGGCGGAGGGTTTCACCGACAAACGCGGGCTCCGCACGTCCCGCGTAGGCGTGAGCTTGGCTCATCACATGCTCGCAAACGTCCTATTGCGGCGCCAGCGCCATCGAGGCCATCGAGGCGAGCCCGCTGCGGCGGGCGAGGTCGGCGACATGCCCGCCGGCGCGCCGGTCCGCCAACGTCCGCAACAGGGTCTCGCCGGCCAAGCCTATGCGGGGCGACGTATTTCGGCTGACGCGTCCGCCAAATGGCCCTAACCTTGCCCCATCAGTGGAGCGCCCATGGAGCCGATCTCCAACGTCGACCGCCTCGTGCTGCTCCTGCGCCAGCGCCTGGAGGAGCGGACCCGCGCCGCCGGGCTGCGTAAACCGAGCCCCAAGGGCGACCGCCAGGCCTCGCCCTTGGCCCAGGTCCAAGCCCTTGCCGCGATCGACGGCGTCGACGACCAGCAGCTGAAGCGCGCGCTGATCCAAAGCCTGCTCACCGAGCAGTTCGGGTCTGAGCTGATCAATGAGGCGAAGTTTCAGCGCGTGGTCGACAAGGTCACCGAGACGATCGACGGCGAGGAAGGGTCGGCGCGCCTGCTGTCGCGGATTGTGAGCGAGCTTCGCGCCGCGGCCTGAGCTCAGGCGCCGCGCGGGCGGCCCACGCCCGCGCTGAGCGCCACCATCGCCTGAGCCAGGGTCTGCCCGTTCGGCCCGATCGGTGAGTTCAAGGCCATTTCGCGGATTCGCTCGGCCTTCTGGGTGTCGCCGGCGCTCGCCAGCATCAGGCTCTTGGCGAGGGCGGCGGAGAAGCACTGCCGGTCGAGCCTCAGCGCCACTTCGGTCCGCCGCTCCGCGCTCGCCAGGTCGCCGGCCATGACATCCAGAACGGCCAGGGCGCCGTGGGTTTCGGCAAAGGTGTCGTCGAGGGCCAGCGCCAGTTCGAACCGGGCCCGCGCCGTCGCCACGTCACCCTTCACAAAATAGGCCCAGCCCGCCGCGATCCAGCTCCCCAGATGGTCGCCGAAGCCTTCCGCGCCGCGATCCAGGCTATGGGCCGCGGCGCCGAGGTCGCCCTTGGCCATCAGCCCCAGACCTCGGCCGAGGTTTGAGCGGGCGTCGTCCGGTGAAGCTTGCAGCGCCCGCTCGAACCGGCCCAGCGCCTGGTCTACCTCGCTGCCGCTGAGATCCAGCATGCCCAAGGTAGAGAGGGCGTCCGGCGTATCGCCCGCCTTGGACGCGAACTCGGCCGCGAGAGCGGGACGCTCTTCGTCGAGCGCCGCCACCGCCAGGGCGCTCATCAGCGCCGGGTCGTCGGGGTAGAGCGCCGTCAGCTCCGGCGCGAGCGCCAGCGCCTCCTCCATCCGGCCAAGATGGTGCAACGCCTGGACCTTCAGCGCCGCCGCCCGCGGTACAGCCGCGATCACCGCGTCATCGAGCAAGGCCAGCACGGCTTCCTGGTCCCCCCCGACCGCGAGGCACCAGGCGAGATTGAAGCGGAGGCGTGGGTCGTCCTGCTCCGCGTCCATAAGCGCCCGGAAGTCGGCCCCCGCATCCTCGAACCGGTCCTGGTTCATGGCCACTAGGCCGCGAAGGTTCAGGAGGGCTGGCGGCAGGGGCGCGAGCTTGGCGTAGCGCTCAAGCACGGCCCGGGCCGTCTCCGGGTCGCGCGCGTCGAAGGCCGTGGCCGCCGCGTCGCCGAGCAGCTGCAGGTTCTCAGGGTCCTGCTCCAGGTAGCCCAAGAGGCGTTGGACCAGGGAGGGGGCTTGCGCCGGCGCCGCGCTCATTGCTGACCTTCGATCCGCGCGGAATGCGCGTCGCCGTTGAGGCTACCGAGGCGTCGCGCGGCGGACAAGCCGCGCCACCGTCCGCACGGGCGAGAAAATTTCCAAACCGCAATGGCTTAGCCGTCAACGATCTGCGCTCAACCTCGAAAGAATCTTCGCCGTTCCGCTAAACCCAATCCGCCGCCTCCCGATCAAGGTATCGGACGGGGCCCTGTGTGCGCCGTCCGATCTTGAGGGGGCGGCCATGACGGCATTCTTCGTGGGCAACGGTCTGGGCGTCGAGCGGAGCTCGGCGTGGGTGCTCGGAGCGCGGGCGCAGCTCGCCGCCCTGGGGCAGGCCGCCACCGGCCGGGCGCACGACAACGCCTATGTGAATGCCGCCACCGGCAACCTGGTCATCCAGAATCTCGACGAGATGCTGTTCGGCGTTGGGCCGGAAGCGCTCATCGCGCGGACTTACAACAGCCGCGCCTCCGGCACCGACGACAACGGCGACAACTGGCGCGCCAGCATTCAGCGGGTGGTCAGCGGCCTGACCGGCACGGTGAACACTTCCGGCAGCACCATCACCCGCACGGATTGGGATGGTTCGGTCGATGTCTACACCTACAGCAGCTCACTCGGCGGTTATGTGTTCAAGGCCAGCGGCGAGGCCGATCGCCCCACCGGCGTGCAGGCCGATCTCGTCGATCCCGCCTTGCCAGGCCCGAACGGGAACGCTCAGGACACCCTGACCTATGCGAGTGGGACTGGCATTTGGACCTGGACGGACGGGGCGTCCCGTCTCCAGGAGACCTACGACAGCGCCAACGGCGGTCGGATCACCGGCAGCACCGACACGCTCGGCAACAGCCTCGTTTACACCTACACCTCCGGGAAGCTGACACGGGTCGCCACCAGCAACGGCGAGTACACCGACCTCACCTGGTCTGGGAACAATCTGACCCAGCTCGTCACCACCTACGATCGCGACGGCATCTCGCCGATCGATACGATGACCCGCGTCCGGTACGGCTACGACGCGTCCAACCGGCTGACCAGCGTCACCGTGGACCTCAGCCCGACCGACAACTCGATCGCCACCGGATCGACGTACGTCACGAACTACACCTACGACGGCACGAGCACGCGGGTCGCTTCGATCACCCAGACCGACGGCTCATCGCTGGCGATCCATTACGACACCTCGAACCGTGTCGATCAACTCACCCAGACGTCCGCGTCCGGGGTCACGCGCGTGACGAGCCTGAGCTACAGCGCAACCTACACTCAGATCACCGACGCCTCAGGCCAGGTCACCAAGCTCACGTTCGATAGCTCCAAGCGTTTGACCCAGATCGATGCGCCCGCGGCCGTTTCCGGGGGATCGGCCCAGGTCACGCAGTTCACCTATGACACCGACGGCAACGTCGTCTCGATCACCGATCCGCTCGGGCACGTGACGACCTACGGTTATGACACCAAAGGCAACCGCATCTGGGACCGCGACAACCTCGGCAACGAGATCACCCGGACCTTCGACCCCTCCACCAACGCTCTGCTGACCGAGACGCGCTGGACCGGGATCGACCCCGACGCCGGCGGCACCGGGTCCTCGCCTACAGGCGGCATGACCACGCGCTTTGCCTACGACGGCAACAATCGACTTCGGTTTGTGGTGAGCGCCGAGGGCAATGTCACCGAGTACAGCTACGACGACGGCGTGCCCAAGAAGCAGAGCGCAATCACCTACAATGCGAACCGCTATGACGTCTCCAGCTTGTCGGCGACCACCCCGCTCGCCCTAAGCACGATGACCAGCTGGCTCAGCGGCATCAGCAACAAATCGACCACGAGCCGGACAGACACCACCTACGATTTTCGCGGCAACGTCAGCATCGTCACCAGCTTCTCGAAGGTGCTGTCTTCCGGCGCCGGCGACACCAGCGCCGAGTACACGACGATCAATTACGTCTACGACCAGGCGGGCAACCTCCTGAAGCGCAAGGTCGAGGGCGCGACCAACTGGGAGGTCTATGCCTACGACGGCCTGAACCGGCTCACCAGCACGACGGACTACAACAACGTCGTCACGACCATCGACTTCCTCGACTCGAGCAGCATTACCCGTGTGACGCTGGCCAACGGCCTGCAGAAGACCTCCACCTACAACCTCGCGGGGGAGCTGATCACCTACGCGGAGTCGGGCACCGGCGTGAACACGTCGACGACGGCCTACGCCTACGACAACCTGGGCCGGCTGCGTCGCGTCACCGACCCCAGCACCCCCGGCGTAAAGAGCTTCATTCTGTACGACCGCGTAGGCCGCAAGGTCGCGGACATCGATGGCGACGGTTCGCTGACCGAGTACAAGTACAACGCCGACAACCTGCTGATCGCGACGGTGCGCTACAAAACGCTCGTCAGCTCGACCCTGCTCAGCCAGCTCGACACCAACGTCGCGAATCAAACCTACGAACTCTCCGCCTACCGGCCGAGCGCGGACGCCGCGGATGTGTGGGAATGGCGCGTCTACGACGGCGCCGATCGCCTGGTCGAGGTGATCGACGGCGCAGGCGCGGCGTCGACCTTCGCCTACGACGGCGCCTCACGGCTCACCTCGGTCACCGCCTACGCCAACCTGATCGCGTCGGGCACCGTCTCGGGCTTCAAGACCACGCCGCCGACGACGCTCCAGACCCCGACAGCCGACAGCACCAACGACCGCGTCGCGCGCAACTTCTATGACAATGACGGCCGCCTCACCGGTACGCTCGACGCCGAAGGCTATCTGACCAAGATCGTCTACGACGCGGCCGGACGGAAAACCGAGACAATCGCCTATTCCGGCGCGACCTCGACGACCTACCGCGCCTCGGGAACGTTCGCCCAACTTCTCGGCAGCCTCACCGTCGACACCACCAAGGACATCCACAACTGGTTCGTCTACGACCAGCGCGGCTTCCTGATGGCGACCATCGACGGGGAAGGCAATCTCACCAAGTTCCATTACACGGCGCTTGGCTACAAGGATCAGGAGATCCGCGGCCAGAAACTGAGCTCCACAGAGCTCAACGCCCTGTTCAGCACCGCCCCGACGCTGTCGACCCTGCCGAGCGCGGCCTCCGGCACCAAGTTCGACACCACCGCCTGGACCTACGACCTGTACGGCCGCATCCAGAGCGAGACGCGGACCCTGGCCAGCGCCGCCACCGAAACCGACGTCTACACCTACGACAGCGCCACCAAAGGCCTGCTGCTTCTTAAGACGACCTTGTCTGGCGCCAGCGACGCGCGCGACCATCGCTATTGGTACGACTTGCGGGGCCGCTTGACCAGGGAGGTCTGGGGCGTGGGCGCGGCAACGCTAGGCGCTTCTCCGACCCAGACCCAGATCGACACGGCGGTTAACACCTACGGCATCCGCTACGCCTACGACGACGCCGACCGGATGATCTCCAAGATCGTTTCGGACGGCTCCGGCACGACCGGTAACAAGACGCTCTACTACTACAACGTCGACGGCCAGCTGACGCACGAGATCAACGCCCTCGGCGAAGTGACCGAATACCGGTACGACGGGCTCGGTCGGCGAACCGACACGATCGCCTACGGCACCCGGATCGGGAGCACGACGCTCGCGACCCTCACCGGCGGCCTGGTCAACAGCACCCTGACGACCGCGATCACCGGCATCACCAACTCCGGCGTCGATCGCCAAACCACGCTCGCCTACAACGTCACCGGCACGATCGCCCAGTCGACGGACGCGCTCGGTTCGGCGACCACCTTTGCCTACAACGCGTTCCGCGAGCTCACCACCGAGACGGACCCGATCGACACCGGCGTGACGGTCGCGCGAACGTTCGCCTACGACCGCAAGGGTCTGCTGAAGACCTCGACGGTCGATGGCTCCGGCTTGAACCTGCAGACGCAGGCCCTCTACGACGCGTTCGGCCGGCAGATCCAGACCACCGACGCGCTCGGCCGCACCCGCAGCACGGGCTACGACCGCGCCGGTCGCGTGGTCACGTCGACCGACGCCCAGAGCCACAGCACCACCTTCACCTACGACGGGCGCGGCAACATCCTCACCCGCACCGACCGGACGGGCGCGGTCACGACCTTCACCAATGACGAGTTCAGCCGGAACGTGACGATGACGACCCAGGAGGGGATCGTCACCACCACCGTCAACAATGCCTATGGCCAAACGCTCACGGTCACGGACGGCGCCGGCCGCGCCACCAGCTTCACCTACGACAAGGACGGAGCGCTCAAAACGACCGTGGTCGACCCGGGCGCGAGTCACCTCGCGCTCACCACCACCAACACCTACGACAACGCCGGGCGGCTCTCCTACAGCATCGATGCCGTCGGTTCGAAGACGAGCTTCACCTACGACGCCGCCAACCGCACGCTTACGCGCAAGCTCGACGACGGCGGCCTGAACCTCACGACCACGTGGGTCTACGACCCCTTCAACCAAGCCATCCAAGAGACCGATGGCTCAGGCGTCGTCACGACGATCGCCTTCGACAAGAACGGCCGAAAGACCACCATGGTTGTCGATCCGGGGGCGGGCCACCTCGCCCTCACCACCAGTTGGGCCTACGACAAACGTGGCCGTGTCCTGAGCGTCACCGACGCCGCCGGCGGCGTCACGCACATGGCGTACGACAACGCCGACCGACTCCGCTTCACGGTCGATCCGACCGGCGCCGTCCAACAGTATCAATACGACGCCAACGGCAATGCCGTCGCCAAGACGGTCTACGCCGCCACGATCGCGCCGTCCTCCTGGACGCTTTCGGCGATCAGCACAGCGGTCAGCGCCATCGCGTCCAATCCCGGCAACGGCACCACGCGATACGTCTACGACGAGGAGAACCGCCTGATCTGGTCGGTGGATCCGGTCGGCGGGGTTGTGCGCACCGACTACGACTACGAAGGCCGGGTGATCATGACCCGCGCCTACGCGGCCCTGGTCCCATCCGCGACTCTGGCGGGCTGGGGCGCCGCGATTACCGCCGCCACCATCACAGGCGCGGTCTCGACCGGCACAAACGACGAGGTGACCTACTTCGTCTACGACCGGGATGGCCGCCTCACCTATCAGGTCGACGGCCTGAAACAGGCCTGCTTCTACGACTATGACGGCGCAGGCAACGTCAAACGCAAGGTCGAATACGCCGCTCCGATCATCCTTCCGGGCGGCACGTTAACGGTCGCGAACCTTGGCTCAGCCGTGGCCGCGATCGCGAACACGACGAATGACCGCGTCACGCGCTTCGTGTTCGACGGCGCCAACCGCCAAGTCTACTCCATCGACGCCATGGGCGGCGTGACGGGCTACGCCTACGATGGCGCGGGCCGCGTGACCCAGGTGAGGGGGTATGAAACCGCCTATACCCTCGATCTGGACGCGCACACCCAGATCGAGATGAACAGCTGGTCGGCTGGTCTCTCCACGGCCCAGACCGACGAGGATCGCATCACACGCACCGTCTACGACGGCGCGGGGCGCGCCGCCTTCTCGCTCAACGCGGTCGGCGGGCTGGCGGCCTACAGCTACGATGGCGCCGGGCGGGTCAAGAAGGTCGTCCAGTACGCGAACCTCTATACCGCGTCCGGCAGCCCCACCTTGTCAGACTTGCAAACCTGGTCGAGCGCCCAGGCCACGGCCAACGACCACATCGCGCGGACTCTGTACGATGGCGCGGGACGGGCGCGCTATCAGGTGGTCGCGGAACGTAACGTCTCAGGCACCGAGAACTACCTGGTGACCGAGTTCCAGTACAACGGCCTCGGCCAAGTCACGCAGCAAATCCGCTACGCGACCCGCTACACGACGATCTCGGACAGCACGACCACGAGCGGCCTCGCGTCCCTGATCGGCGCCTTGCCGGCCACGGCCCAGGTCACCGCGCGGACCTACGACGCCGCCGGGCGCCTGACCGCGGAGACCCGGGGCTACGGCGCCTCCGAAGCCAGCACCACCTCGTGGGAATACGACGGCGTTGGTCGCGTGACCAAGGAGACCCGCGCGAGCAACGCCGCCACTGCGCTCCAAAGCGTCACGACCTACAGCTACGACGCGGCCAGCCAGCTCACCAAGGAGGTGGTGGACCCCACCGGGCTGAACCTACAGACCGACTACGTCTACGACGCCTTTGGCAACAGGGTGAAGGTGACCGACCGTCGCCGGAACGACAGCTTCTTTTACTACGACGCCCTGAACCGTCTGGTGCTCGAGGTCGATCCGCAGAAATACGCGACCGAGACCGCCTACTCGCTGGGCGGCGAGGTGGTCTCGGTTCGTCACCGCATGAAACCCGTCGTCGGAGCAGTCACCGAGACCGCCTGGCCGACGTTCGACACCGACACGTCCGGTGACGAAATCACCACCATCGCGCGGGACAAGGTGGATCGGGTCACGGGGTCCACGGACGCCACCGGCGCGACGGAGACCTATGGCCTCAACGCCTTCGGCGATCGCACGGCGGTCACCAACAAGCTGGGCGGCATCACCAACAACGTCTTCGACAAGCTCGGCCGGCTCGTCCAGGAAACCCTGCCGGTGAAGGCTTACCGAGCGGACGGCAGTCAGACGACGACCAACATCGTCAACACCTACACCTATGACGCCTTCGGCAATCTCTACCAGCAGATCGAGGCCTCGGGCTTCACTGAAGCGCGCACGACGACCTACGGCTACGACAAGCTGAACCAACGCACGACGACCACCCACAATTCCGTCACGGTGACGAACCCGCTCACGCGAGGCACGACCCCGAGCGTTTCGGTAGTCGAAACGGTAGCCTACGACGCGCGTGGCAATGTTATCGAGACGGTGGACGCCGCGGGCGCCCACACCCAGTTCTGGTACGACCTGCTGGATCGGAAGATCGCCCAACTCGACGCGCTCGGCGCCTTGAGCACTTGGACCTACGACACCCGTTCCAACGCCCTCACGCAGCGGACCTATGGCGACCCCCTGACGGTTGGGACTTGGAGCGCGACGGTTCCCAGCCCGATCAACAGCTCGAATTACCGGGAGACCACGTTCACCTGGGACAAGCTCGACCGTCAGCTCACAGTCTCGTCTCCGAGCGTCACCACGGGCTACTGGAGCGGCTCGAGCTACGTCACCTCTGCCGGCGCGATCACGACGACCACGACCTACGACGGTGGCGGCAACGTCATCAAGCAGACGGACGGTCGCAACAACAGCATCTTCACCTACTACGACAAGGCCGGGCACAAGGTCGGCCAGGTCGACGAGGAGCGCTACCTCACCACCTGGGCGGTCGACGGCGACGGCAACGTCCTGACCGAAGTCCGCTACGCCACCGCCATCTCGGGGTCGACCACGATTTCGACCTCAAGCGACCCCTTTGTCTTGGATGACAGTCTGGCCGCCGCGAACGACCGCACGACCGTCTTCACCTACGACAAGGCTGGCCGGCGCCTGACGGAGAAGCGGCTGAACGTAACCGCCTACACGGTTTCCGGCAGTGGCGTGCTGAGCTCCGACAGCACCGGTTATTCGCTGATCACCTACACCTACAACGGGCTCGGTGAGGTATTGACGAAGACCGAAGCCAACGGCGACACGACCACCTACGCCTACGACGTCGCCGGCCGACAGACCCAGGTGAGCGAGGCGTCGTTCACGGACTATCAGTCCAACACGGTCGCCCCTACGACCGACCAATTCTACGACGGCCTGAACAACCTCGTGCGGGTGCGTGAGGGCAAGGCGTCGTCGTCCTCCATCGATCGGATCACGACCTACGCCTACGGGGCCGGGGGGCGGCTCGCCTCGACCACGGACGCGGCCGGCAACACGCACACCTACGGCTATGACGCCGCCGGCCGAGTCACGACCGAGGCCTGGTCGCGCGTCAAGGCCGACGGCTCAACCACGATCAATGAGCTGAACGCCTCAAGTTACGACCTGCTTGGGCGGGTCGTCTGGCAGACGATCTGGGCCCAGGACCCGGCGACCTCGACCTGGTCCGCGGGCGACGTCACCCGCACCAAGTACAACACCTTTGGCGAGGTCACCGACCGGGGTATCGGCACCACCTCGGTGGAGATGTACCAGGAGCACTTCGAGTACGACGCCGCGGGTCGCCTCTGGCGGACCAACTCGGGGGACGGCACGCAACGCGTGTTGTTCTACGACGCCAACGGCAACAACACCGCCACGGTGGCCTCATCCGGCACGGGCAGCGTCTCGAGCTACAGCTCCGCTTCAGCGGCCCTCAGCGGTCTGACGAGCGGCGGCTCGCTGGGCTCCGTCGCCCTGACCGGCCTGACGGTCACCCTGAAGGCCTTCGACAAGCGTAACCAGGAAACTGAGACGCGCGAGCCGTTCCGCGAAATGCGGTTCAACGCCTCCAATCCCGCGATCATCGACACCAGCCTCGTCGCCCACAGCCGGACCTACAACGCCTTCGGCGAGGTGCTGCAGGAGACCGACGCGCTGGGGCACACCACGAACTACAGCTACAACGCCCTCGGGCGGCTGGTGCAGACCCTGAAGCCGGTCACCAGCTGGACCAGCGAAAGCGGGACGGTGACCACGGTCGCGTCCGGGTTCCGTCCGCAGGAGGATTATTACTTCGATCGGTCGGGGCGTCTGGTCGCGAGCAGCGACGCGAACGGTAACGTCACCCGCCGGTTGCTGTTGGCGGGCTCTGGTCACGGGGATGACGAAGCCAAGACCATCGCCGAGTTCCATGCCGACAACAGCTCCACGGCCACGGGCCGGGACGTCTTCGGCGACGACCGCAAGTTCACCAACGAGCTCGGCTACATCGAGACGCGCGACTACGACGGGGTGGGCCGGCTCACCACCCTGACGCGTCCGTCGCGCGGCTCAAGCACGCCCGGCGGCGCGGTCGCCGGGCTCGTCGAGTACTACGCCTACGACTCGCTCGGGCAACGGATCGCGCACACCAACTCCCAGCTCGCGCCGACGATGACGAGCCTGTCGCAGATCTTCACCATGACCCGGGAGAAGACCGACTACGACTCCCAAAACCGGGTGATCTCATCGATCGACTTCAGCAACTACGCCACGACCTGGAGCTACAGCTTCAGCACCACCTTGGAGACCACAGGCTTGGCCACGGGTTCGGCCGCGTTCGGCGGCTGGACGATCACCACCAACCTACCCAGCGGCCCAAGCTCGACGGAGAAGAAGGACTATTTCGGCCGGACCGTCGACAAGGTGGACTTCGGCGCTCACGACTACGCCTACGGTTTCGACTTGGCCGGCCGGCTGGTCACCCAGACCAACAGCTACGGCCAGAACCTCGTCTACACCTATTTCAACACCGGCCTGACCGCGACCATACAGGACGGTTACGACACCACGCCCGCAGAAGGCGAGAGCTACAACTATCGGGTCACCACCTACGGCTACGACGAGCAGGGCCGCCGGGTGGTCGAAAAGCTCAGCCAGCGCACCCGCTACTGGGTTTGGGAGCAGACCTATCCGGGCGACGAGTACAACCCGCCGGAATACAGCTGGCAGTATTACGACCAGACGCGCTCGCTGCAGAACGCCAGCGCGACGTATGACGAACTCAATCGACTGAAGACGGTGACCGATACCGGCGAGGACGCCACGCGGCCGATCTCCGTATCGTATGACTACGACAAGAACGGCAACGTCCGGCGTGTTCAGACCACCTATGAAAGCGTCATCGACAGCGCGAACAAGACACAGGACTACTGGTACAAATACGACAGCATGAACCGCTTCGTGACGTCCAAAGGGACGTTATCGGGAGGGGTGATCGTGCGCGGCAACACCGGCATCGACGTCGTCTACGACGCCGCCGGGCAGCGCGTGCGGGCGACCTATAAGATGTCGTCGATCAACGGCACGACGGGCGCCACCAGCTACACCTACGACCGGCGTGAGGATTACGCTTATACCGAGGACGGTTATCTGTCGGTGGTCCGGATTGCCGAAGGGACCAGCGGCACGCCGACACCCACGGCGGCGGGCAACATCCGGGGCACCGACGTTCGCGACGCCATGGGCCGCGTGACGACCCATACTGAGTACAAGGAAAACGGCACGACCGTCTCGTACAGCCGCGTCGTGACCTACGCGTACAACTCAAGTGTCACGCAGGACGTGGTCTCCGTCCTCGACACTGACAACGCTACGACGGTCTCCACAACCACCTACGGCTACCTTGCCGAGACCACTCCGGGCAACGGCGTCTGGACCGGCCAATACATGGGGGGCCAGGTCACCCACATGGCGACAGAGGTCCACCGGATTGGAACCGGCGGAGCCTGGGTCGAGAAGCCCGACACCGACACCCAATACCGCTACGCCTGGTGGGACAGCACCCGGCAGACCGACACCATCTACGACTCCAATACCGGCAGCAGCACCAACGCCATCTGGGCGACAACCCTCACCTACGACGCTTCCGCGCATTTGCAGGCGGCATCAGTTGCCGACGGCCGGCCGCGATCGGTCGCCTACCTGACGGACGCCAATGGCCAGGTGATGTCGCGGAAGGAATCGAGCAGCGCGACCAACAACCCGATCAACCTCTATTACTACTTCAACGGGATGCGGGTCGGCGACGTCACGAACGATGGCCCGTCTGACCAAGACTACGCCACGGTCATCAACAAGCGGAACGCATCAGCGCCAAGCGGTCCGTTCAAGTTCGGCACCCGCGCCGAGTTCGCCGACTTCGACCAGAGCTACGACGCGCTGAATCCCAACAGCGATCGGCAATCGGGTTACAGCTACACCGTTCAAGACGGCGATACGCTGCAATCGATCGCGCAGGCGACCTGGGGTGATGCGAACCTCTGGTATCTCCTGGCGGATGCGAACGGTCTGAGCCTATCCGATCCGCTGGTGGCGGGCATGGCCGTCACGGTTCCCGCCAAGGTTTCGAACGTCCACAACAACGCGGATACCTTCCGCCCTTACGATCCGAACGAAGCGATCGGCAATGTTTTCCCGAACAAGCCGCCGCCCGGAAAGAAGGGCTGCGGGGTCGTCGGCCAGATCATTGTCGTCGTGATCGCCAAGGTCGTGGAAGCGATCCTGAACGCCTACATGCCCGGGGCGGGCACCTTGGTCGGCAAGATTATCGTCGCCGCGGCGTCGGAAGCCGCGGCCCAAGGAGCCGCCGTGGCTCTGGGCATCCAAGACAAGTTCGACTGGAACGCCGTCGGGATCGCAGCGGTCACCGCTGGCGTCACTGCTAAGATGAAAGATCTCAAAGTCTTCGCGAAGATCGCAGAAACGACCGACCGAATTTCAAAGGTCTTCCCGAAGGGCACGCAGCCGTTCGTGTCGAAGTTCCTGCAGGGCGCGGCACGAAGCACGATCACGCAGGGTGCGTTGATGGCCACCGGCCTGCAGCGCCGGTTCAACTGGACCGCGGTCGCCGCGGCCGGCATGACCAATGGAGTCGTCGGCGACGCCTGGACAGGCATGGGCCGTGTGGGCGAGGTCGTAAATGGCATGGCGTCCGCGATGGTAAACGCCGCCACCCGCTCGCTACTGAACGGCGAGGATTTCGGGGACAACATCCGCGCTGCGCTGCCGGATATCATCGGGAGCACGATTGGGGACGTTATTGCAACGAATGTTTGTGATAGTTTGATTAAGCACGAAGATGCGCCAGGAAACGCCTCTGCCGAGACGGCACAGGGATTTGGCGATCTAGGATATGCCGAAGACTTAGAGCCAAGACTTCAAGGAATCCGCTTCTTCATGGACAACGGTCAGGCCGCCGACGTTCCTGCCTCTGACTTAACTCCAGAAGAGTTGGACCGCAAAGTTCTCGAGGCGTTAGCGGCGCGGCCCCATCCGAACGATAACTATGTCATCGACCCAAACACCGGCCAGTTATCGCAGCCCGAGCTTGATTTTGGAATCGACCTCACGTCCGGAGGACCAAAGCCACTGCGGCTCGTGCCAGTAGATCCGCTACGGGCTCAGCTCTGGAAAGAGCAACAACTCGGCACAACATTGAATTACCCTCAAGGAGTAATGTCTCCGGAAGAGTTTAAGTTGCGCGCGGACATCGTGAGCGGCTCAGTGAAAACCGCCGGCGCCCCATCCCAGGATCGATACTCTGCGGCCAATCTCGAACTTGGAGTCAACTCTCAGTTCTCCAGCGAAATTGTTGCGGCGGCACGCCGCAGAGGCATGACGCCCCAGACAGTCGCGGCAATTATCTCTGCAGAGGCTGCCATCAAACCTCATTCCGGGGGCATGTGGGATCCCGAGAGCGCAAACGGTGACACTTCGGCGCGCGGACTTACACAGTTCCTGGCAGGAACGTGGGTTGGAGAAGGAGAGCGACCTGGCACGTGGCTAAATGACCGCGCCAAAAGCCTCGGTTACTTAGACAGTCGAGGAAGGATTTCGGCCACCCATCGGGATGATTTCTTAAAACTTCGGTTCAATTCTGAAGACTCTATAAACGCTGCCGTTGATTACGCCGACTATAATCTATCCTCATTAAGGGCCGACGGCTTCATAAAAGACGAAACCCCCGGAGCCTTGGCTAAGTATGCATACATAGCCCACCATGAGGGGCTACCAGGCGCGCGGGCCTTCCTCCGTGGCGCACCAAACGTTAGCGAAGCCGTTTTCAATGGGAACATTACATCGGCGAAGACTAGAGAGAAGCTTCTTAGAGAAAATGGCAACGATAGAGGAAAGGCCTATCTCGCCCACATGAAGCAATATATCGACTCCCGAATTGACGTCAGGCGCTTCATGGTGAATTCTCAGGGTGTTGAGGTGCCGCCGACGCAAAATCTCCTGAAAACTAGTCACTAGCGAATCTCCTATGACCCCGAAGCGGCTTGCCATATTGGGCATTATCGCCCTCCTGCAGAGCGGATGCGTCGCGTTAGGTGACGCTCACGCTGGTACGCGGCCCAAGCCTGCGGTCGTTAGCGATGGATATGAGGGTGTTGGCCGTCTAATTAAGAGAGACTGCGAAGCGGAGGATCTCGACGGTCCCTCGGAGATCGAGGAGTGCGTGTCTGCTGGCATCGTGGAAATCGATAACTTGCTGTCGCAGTCAACTGCAAGCACACAATTTCACTCACTGCTTGAGGAGATGTTCGAACCACTTGTCTTCTCTCGGACAGGCGGTGGAGATGCGCTCCGTGAAAGAGCCGCTGTGAGCATGGCGTACTTCCGATTTGCTAAGAGGCGCGCTGAAATATTGCTCAGGCTCGGGCCACGCAAAGACCTCGGACCACTCCTGCGGGGGCGGGGCAAAAACTTTAGCTGGAGCTGGATCAAAGATCCGCGGAAGGCCAAGAAGCTTGAATTATTGTGGGAAGGTCTGGTTCACGCGGATTGTCGAGCTTACCCAATTGCGCAATGTGAGGAGCAACTTAACGCTGCGCTCGACAGAATGACTAGAGAAATTCGGCAATAATGATATCGACGGGATAGCGAGATTTCAGCTAACGGCGCATCTCGACCGTGGGATTGCTTAGTCTTACAGCCCTATATTGTGCCCCCGCTCGCTCGCTAACCGCTTCTGGCGAAGGAACAGCCCCTGGGCCTTCAAAATGTCCCGCGCCACCGATCCGCTCGGGGCAGGTGGGCAGCTCGCTGGAGATGAGCGGTAATATAATACCACAGACCGGGCCGTTTCTCCTATACTGGCCGTTGGTCGAAAAACCTCTTGCGATGCAGCGAATGGGCTTGGGTCGGCCGAAAACATGATGGGTACCTTGCCGCCAAACGCCTCGGATGAGACGATCGCGCTGCCGGAGCGACACCAGCACGAACCTGGATCACATTAGGGTGCTGTGAGCGAGCCGTGATGCCCGATCGACGTGAGAGCGTCCTGTCGCTGAACAGAACGGTTCTGCGGCCACAAGACGAGCCCCAATCGTTTGAGCGGGCTTTGCTCTGAACGCCGCGCATAGCCTGCGACAACAGGACCAAAATGGCGCGAAGCACGCCGTTGGCATGACTGAGCATTGATTTTGCTTGAATCTGCGTGCTCGCCGCCGAAGACGAAAGCTTGGCGCATCACTCCCATAAGGATTGGCCTCTTGCGGCTCGTCTGGGACTGTGGGCATCCGTTCGATTGATATCGGGGCAAAAAATGGGCGCGGACGACGCCGTCGAGCTGATGAACCAGCTGCTATGGAACACCATCCTGATCGCCGCGCCGGTGATGATCGCGGCGCTGGCGGTGGGGTTGCTGGTCAGTGTGCTTCAGGTAGCAACCCAGCTGCAGGAATCGACCCTGGCCTATATCCCCAAGCTGGCCGCCGCGGCCCTGGTGCTGCTGGCGCTGGGTCCGTGGATGATCCACCGCATCACCCAGTTCGCCCTGTCCGTCATCAAGCTGATCCCGGCCCTGGGCTAGGCCCGTGGCGGAGACCGGCCTGCCGACCTGGGTGTTCGCGAGCCTGTTCCTGAGCCTCAGGATCGGGCCGGCGCTGGCGTTCGCGCCGCCGTTCACCCTGACGCGCATGCCGGTGGTGTTCCGGATGTTGCTGGCGCTGGGCATGAGCGCGGTGATGGCGGCCTCAAATCCGACGGGCGCGACGATCGCCGACTTCGGGGCCGGGCCGCTGTTGGCCATGGCGCTGCGCGAGCTGATGCTGGGCGTCGTGGTCGTGGCGGCCTTCCAGCTGATGTTCGCGGCGCTCTACATGGCCGGGCGCGCGGTCGACATCCAGGCGGGCTTCGGCCTCGCCGCCCTGCTCGACCCGACCACGCGCAGCCAGACGCCGCTGATTGGCACGCTCTACGTCTACGCCGCCAGCGCGGTGTTCTTCGCGCTGAACGGCCACCACGACCTGATGCGCCTGTTCGCCGCCTCGCTCGAGGCCGTGCCGCTGGGCGGCGGAGAGCTGCCGCAAAGCCTGGCGCGGCTAACCGCCTTCATCTCCACCGTGTTCCTGATCGGCGCGGGCGTCGCGGGGGGCGCGGTCCTGACCCTGTTCCTGGCCGACATGGCCATCGCCCTGATGTCGCGCACCGCGCCGCAGATGAACGTCCTGGTGCTGGGCTTCCAGGTGAAGACCCTGTTGCTGCTGCTGGTCCTACCGCTGACCTTCGGCTTCGCGGGCGCCCTGTTCGCCCGCATGGCGCGTCTCACCCTCGAGTCGATTCCGGGGCTGCTGTAGCCATGGAGGGCGGCGAGCAGGACAAGTCGGAGCTGCCGACGCAGTTCAAGCTGAAGCGGGCGCGCGAGAAGGGGACGGTCGCGCGGGGCACGGACCTCGGCTTCCTGACCACCCTGGCCGCCTTCACCGGCTGGGTCTGGGTCGCGGGCGCGTCGCTGAAGGACCAGATCCAGCACGCCGCCCAGGTCGGCTTCGTCGCCGCCTCGAACGTGACCCCGACGCCCAATGCCATGGCGGCCGTGACCGGCGCGGTGCTGGGGCCGATGGTGAAGTCGCTAGCGTTCCTGGCGGCGGTGATCTTCGTGGTGGTCCTGGTTTTCGAGCTGTTCCAGATCGGCGGCTTCGTGTTCTCCACGGAACCGCTGAAGCTCGACTTCGGACGGCTGAACCCCGGCAAGGGCCTGAAGCGGGTGTTCAGCCTCCGGATCGTGATCGAGACGGCGAAGAGCATACTGAAGTTGCTGGTCTACGGCGGCTTGGCCTGGATCGCGATCAGCTCCGCCCAGAAAGACAGCCTGCCCGCCATCCAGGACGCCTCGAGCCTGGCCGCCGCGCTCGGCCGCGCCGCCTTCAAGATGCTGATCCTGTTCGTCGTCGCCGGCGTGGTCTTCGCCGCGCTCGACCAGTTCATCGTGCGCCGGGAGTTCACCAAGAAGATGCGCATGAGCCGCCGCGAGGTCCGGCGCGAACACCGCGACCGCGAGGGCGAGCCGCGCCTGAAGCAGAAGCGCAAGCAGCTGCACGCGGAGTTCGTGAAGGCGTCCAAGAGCCTGCGGGGCATCAAGGGCGCCGACATCCTCATCACCAACCCGACCCACTACGCCGTGGCCCTGCGCTACGACCGGGCCGCGACCGATGCGCCCGTGGTGGTGTCGCGGGGCATGAACGCCTTCGCCCTGCGCCTGAAACGCCAAGCCTTCCTCTATGGTGTGACAATCGTACAGGCCCCGCCGCTGGCCCGGGCGCTGTATGCGGGGTGCGACCTCGACCAGGAAATCCCCGAGGCCCTCTTCCAGCCCGTGGCCGACCTCTACATGGCCATGCGCGACAGGACGGCCGGATCAGCTCAGGGCCGCGCCCATGTTTAAGACCGTCCTCGGCCGCAACCAGGACCTGGCGCTCGTCGTCGCCGTGGTGTCGATCCTGCTGATCCTGTTCGCGCCAATCCCGCCGGTGCTACTGGACCTCCTGATCATCGTGAACTTCTCGTTCGGGCTCACGATCCTGATGCTGACCTTCTACGTCGAGAAGCCCGTATCATTCTCGACGTTCCCGTCGCTGCTGCTGGTCGCGACGCTCTATCGCCTGGCGCTGAACGTGGCGGCGACGCGCCTGATCCTGACCCACGGCAGCGCCGGCCAGGTGATCGGCGCCATCGGCAACTTCGCCGTCCAGGGCAGCTTCGTCGTCGGGCTGGTGGTCTTCTTCATCCTGGTGGTCGTGCAGTACGTGGTGGTGACCTCAGGCGCGCAGCGGGTGTCGGAGGTGGCCGCGCGCTTCGTGCTGGACTCCGTGCCCGGCCAGCAGATGAGCATCGACGCCGACCTGAACATGGGCTTGATCGACCAGAACGAGGCCAAGCGGCGGCGCAAGGACCTGGAGAAGGAAGCGGCCTTCTACGGCGCCATGGACGGCGCCTCGAAGTTCGTGAAGGGCGACGCGGTCGCGGGCGTCATCATCCTGCTGATCAACATCTTCGCCGGCTGGATCATCGGCATGGCGCAGATGGGGATGGACTGGCTGACGGCGCTGCAGACCTTCACCCTGCTGACCATCGGCGACGGCATCGTCACCCAGATCCCGGCGCTGATCATCTCCATCGCCACCGGCATCATCGTCACCCGGTCGTCGGCCGACCGGCAGCTCTCCGCCGAGGTGCTGGCGCAGCTGTCCTCCGTGCCGAAGATCCCGCTGATCGTGCTGGCCGCCCTGACCCTGCTCTTGGCCATGCCCGGCATGCCGAAGTGGCCGATCCTGATCCTCATCGCCCTGTTCGGCGCGGTCTGGTGGGGCTCCCGGCGCAAGCCTCAGGAGGACCTCGTGGGGGCCCTGCTCGATCAGGCAGAGACCGAGGGCGCCCAGGCGGCGGAGGCGCGTCCGGCCGCCGCCATCGAGGTGCTGCTCGGCAAGGAGCTCAGCCATCACTGGCAGTCGCTGAAGCCGCTCCTGAGCGAGCGCATCGCGGCGCTGCGCGCGCAGCAGGAGAAGACGAGCGGCTTCGCCTTCCCCGCCGTGGTGTTCCAGGACGGCGCGCACCTCCCGGCCAACGACTACGAGGTGACCCTCTACGGGGCGCGGCACGGGCACGGCCTGCTCTACCCTGAGCTCACGCTCGCCATCCGCACCAGCGAGGTTCGCGAGACGGTCCCCGGCATCGAGGGGCGCGATCCCGCCTACGGCCTGCCGGGCGTCTGGATCGAGGGGGACCTGCGCGACCGCGCCGAGCAGGCGGGCTACACCCTCGTCGATCCGATCACGGTCCTGATCACCCATCTCGGCGAGGTGCTGCGCACCGAAGCGCCGCTGCTGCTGTCGCGGGCCGAGGTGGTCAATCTCTTGGAGGGCGTTCGTAGCCGGCAGCCCGGGCTGATCGAGGAACTGATCCCCGCGGTGATGACCGTGTCGGACGTGCAGCGGGTGTTGCAGAGCCTGCTGTCTGAGGACGTCTCGATCCGCAGCATCGACCTGATCTGTGACGCCCTGGTCGACGCCGGTCGGCACACCAAGGATCACGCCGAGCTGACCGAGCTGGTCCGCCAGAAGCTCAGCCACGGCATCTGCCATGGCCTGCGGGGCGGTCAGGAACAGCTGGCGGTGCTGAGCCTGAACCCGCGGGTCGAGGCCCAGATCGCCGAGAGCATCCGCAAGAGCGACGGCAAGAGCGCCTTCGTCATCGACCCCCGCCTGGCCGAGCAGCTGCTGCGCAAGACGATTCCCATGGTCGACGCGATGATGCAGCAGGGCCTCGCCCCGGTGCTGCTCTGTGGGCCTGAAATCCGCCGACATCTTCGCGCCTTTACTCGGCGGAGCGTTCCGCGCCTCGCGGTGGTCTCGGTCAACGAGGTGCCGCACACCGTCGACCTGAAGTCCTTCGGCGTGGTGAATGTCGAGTGAGCTTGTGGGCGTTTAGCCTTTTGCCCGCGACAAGTTGGCACAGGCTGGCGTGACCGGTGGGCAGAACTCAACGTATAGTTATCGCAACGTCAGCGCACACCGTTGAAAGCGTTCGCGAATTTCGAGTATTCGCGTTCTCCCAGGTATACTATCGCTAAGGTAGAAAGTGTTATTGGGCCGTTCTCCCCCCTTGCGAGTAAATTAGCCCGTCGTTAACGATCGAGGCATGGGGGACTTTATAGACATTGCTGGCGGCATACTGTCTCGGTCAGAGCAACGTGTAGAAATCGCTGCACAAAATGTCGCGAATATTACGACGCCGGGCTACAAGCGACGGATAAGCTTCTCAGAGCTCGTTGCGTCCGGCGCCGGCGACGCCCAGACCACCTCCGGTATCTCCTCCTATGTCGATTTCGCGCCGGGCAAGGCGATGGATACGACCAACCCCTACGATCTTGCGATTACCGGCGACGGCTTCTTCGCCGTCCGGTCGGGCGATCGGGTCCTCTATACGCGGGCAGGCCAGTTCCAGCGCGCCGCCGACGGCCGGGTGACGACCGCCTCGGGCTTGCCGCTGCAGGTCCAGGGCGGCGGCGACCTCGTGCTGAAGGGCGCGGCGTTCGAGGTCACCGAGGACGGGACGGTCCTGGAAGAGGGCGAGCCGGTCGCGCGGCTGGCGGTCGTCGCCTTCACTGACACCGCGGCCGTGACGCCGGCCGACGGCGGGCTGTTCGCCGCGCCTGACGACCTGGTCGTCGAGGTGAAGCGGCCGGCAGTGCGTCAGGGCGCGCTGGAATCCTCCAACGTCTCCACCGGCGACGAAATGGTCTCGATCATGGAGGCGCTTCGCCGGGCCGAGTCCGGCCAGCGCCTCGTTGGCGTCTACGACGATCTCATGGGGCGGGCGCTGACCGCGTTCGGGCAAACGTAATGAACGGTGCGTTCTTCATCGGGGCGACGGGCCTGCGGACGCAGGAGCAGGCGCTCGACGCCGCCGCCAACAACATCGCGAATATCAACACCCCGGGCTACAAGCGAGCCGAGGTGCGCTTTTCGGAGCTGGTGCCGCCGCCGGCGGACGCCGCCGACCCGGCGAACCTGGTGATCGGCGGCGGCCAGACCGCCGGCCTCTCGGGCGTCACTGCGATCAGCACCTCGCGCATCTTCACCCAGGGCGAGCTGCGCCCGACCGGCAAGGCGCTCGATCTGGCCATTCAGGGCGAAGGCTTCATCGAGGTGCTGGGTCCCGATGGCCAAGAGATGCTCTGGCGGGGCGGGGCGCTGAAAGTGAACGCCGACGGCTTCCTGGCCACCGCGAACGGCGCCCCGTTGAAGGCGCTGATCGCCGTGCCCGCCGAGGCGACTCAGCTGACCATCGGCCGCGACGGGCGGGTGCTCGCGACCCTCGACGGCCAGGCGGCCCCGGCGGAGATCGGGCGGATCGACCTGGTCACGGTTCGGGACACGAGCAGCCTGGCCATCCTGGGCGACGGCTTCTACCGAGCTGAGACCCCTGGCGACCTGAGCGCGAGCCAACCCGGCGTCGAGGGCGCGGGCCAGCTGGTGCAGGGGTCGCTCGAGGCGTCGAACGTCGAGCTGACCAACGAGATGGTCTCCCTGATGCTCACCCAACGCGCCTATGCGGCGAACTCCCAGGTGATCCAGGCCGGCGACCAGCTGATGTCGATCGCCAACGGCTTGAGGCGCTAGGCGATGCTCGCCGTCGTCGCGCTCGTTATGGCCGCCACAGCCGCGCAGCCGCCCCTGACCTTTCGGGCGGAGGTGGTGCTGGCGCGCCGCGAGGTGCGGCTGGGCGACGTGGCCGACCTCGGCGCCCTGCCCCCGGGGCTCAAAGCCGGCGCGGCGAAGATCGAGATCGCGCGGCTTCGCCCGGGGCAGACGCGCCTTGAGCTGAACTCCGCTGGCGTCCTGGCGCGCGCGCGGGCGATGATGCCGGCTCTGACGCCCTGGACCGTGGCGTCGACGGCGACGCGCATCTCCGTCCGCCTCAAGAGTCCGCTGGCTCCCGTTTCGGTTGGCGCGCCTTCGTGCCTTCAGGCGCTTGAACCGGTCGCGGCGGGGAGCGTGCCCAGCCGGAACCAGTTCAGCCCCGCCCCCTGCGGCGAGGCCGACTTGACGGCGGCCTTTGTGTGGGACCGGCAGCGGCGCGTGATCCGCGCCGCCCGGGATCTCCAACCGGGTGACCTCGTCAGGGCGCCAAAGGGCCTGCCGCACATTCGGCCAGGGGAAGCCTTCACCCTGAAGGCGCGCGTGGGCCCGGTCGTGGTCGAGCGCCAGGTCACGGCCGTTCAGGCCGCGCAGGGCGGAGGTCCGGTGTTCGTGCGCGGCCGCGACGGCGAGGTCTTCGCCGCCCGCGCCCCGGAGACCGACCAATGACCGCGCGGGTGTTGACGACGCTCGCCCTGCTCCTCGCCGGCGCGCCGCAAATGGCGGGGGCGGCGGACCTCTACGGCGCGACCGCGCGGCCCGGCTTGGCTTCCGATCGCAACGCCCAGGTGATCGGCGACAGCCTGACGGTGCTGATCATCGAAACCTCCTCGGCGACCAACTCGACCCAGCGCGGCTCGAAGAAGGCGACCCGCCTGGCCGGCCAGATCACCGCCGGGACGTCGCTGAACGAGTCCGCCCAGCTGAACCTCGGCGGCAGCTTCGACGGTGCGGGCCAGAGCGGCCGCGCCGGGCGTCTGGTCGCCCAGATCAGCATCGTCGTGGACGGCGTGCTGCCCAACGGCGACCTTCACGTCGCGGGCGAGCAGGTGCTGAACATCGACGGCGAACGGATGCGCATCCGGCTGAAGGGCCGGGTCCGCCGGGCCGACATCTCGGCCGACAACACGGTCCTGTCCTCGCGCCTGGCCGATGTGGTCATCGACTACGACGGCAAGGGCTTTGTCAGCCGGGGGTCCAAGCCCGGCGTGATCACCCGCATCTTCGACTGGCTGGGGTTGCCCTGATGCGTCGCGCCCTCGCCTCCCTGCTGGCCGTGGTCCTCGCCTTCGCCGCCCTGCCCGCCTCGGCGGGCGACGTGCGCGTGAAGGACCTGGGCCGCTTCCTCGGCTGGCGCGACAACGCCCTGGTCGGCTACGGCATCGTCACCGGCCTGTCAGGCTCCGGCGACTCACCGCGCAACGAGGTGACCAGGCAGGCGCTGCGGAACGCGCTCGGCCGCCTCGGGGCCAACGTCACGCCGGAGCAGATCCAGAGCCGCAACGTGGCCGTGGTCATGGTCACGGCCGTGCTTCCGCCCTCCGCCCACGTGGGGGACAAGCTCGATGTGACCGTGACCTCCGTCGGCGACGCGCGAAGCCTGGTCGGCGGCACCCTGCTGATGACCCCGCTGGTGGGCCCCGATCAGCAGACCTACGCCCTGGCGCAAGGCCCGCTCGTGGTTGGCGGCTATCGCTTCGACAGCAATCAGGTCTCCCAGCAGCGCAACCATCCGACCTCGGGCCTGGTGGCCGGGGGCGCGACCGTCGAGCACGGCGTGACCGCCGACGTGGTCGGGGCCGGGGGCGAGTTGACCTTCATCCTGAAGTCGCCCGACTTCACCACCGCGGAGCGCGTCGCGGACGGCGTGAACGCCGCCTTTGGCCTGCCGATCGCCCAGGTTCGCGGGGCGGACGCCATCGCCATCCGCGCGGCCGACGCCGGGCCGGACGTGTTCCGGGTGATCGCCCGCGTGGAAAGCGTGACCGTGGACCCGGATGCTCTCGCCCGGGTGGTCATCAACGAGCGCACCGGCACGGTGGTGGCCGGGGGCGGGGTGCGCATCTCGAGCGTGGTGATTTCTCAGGGCGACATCCGGGTCTCGGTCTCCGTCGATAACCAGGCCTCGCAGCCCGGCGTCTACGGCGGCTACGCCCCGGGCGCGCAGAGCCTGGTGGTGTCCAACACCAAGGTCGAGGTCGCCGAACGCAAGGACGACGCCGTCGTCAGCTTCCCGAACACGACCGTCGCCGACCTCATCGAGGGGCTCACCCGCGTGCACGTCGATACGCGCGGCAAGATCGCCATCCTCCAGGCCCTGAAGGCCGCCGGCGCGCTGCACGCCGACATCATCGTTCAATAGGCAAGCCGATGGACACCCTGACCGCCTCCGTCACCCTGAAGGCCCTCGACGGCCTGACGCTGCGCTCGATCGCGACCTCGCAGAACATCGCCAACGCCAACACGCCGGGCTATCGCCCCGTTCGGGTGGACTTCGAGACCGCCCTCGCGCGGGCCGCCGCGAGCCGAAACGGCCAAGCGGTCGCGGCGCTGGAGCCGAGCCTGTCGGAAGCGGCCGGGGCCGACGGTCAGCTTCGGCTGGACCTGGAGCTCGCCACCGCCTCCGCCACGACCATGCGCTATGCCGCCCTGATCGAGGTGCTCGGCCGGCAGATGGACATCGACGCCCTGGCCGTCTCGAGGAACAGCTGACCATGAAGGCTCTGGAAATCAGCCGCTCGGCGCTGGACGTCGAATGGCGCCGCCTGGAAGTGATCGCGGACAACCTCGCCAACGCGGGAACCTCGCGCACCGCCAGCGGCGAGCCCTATCGCGCGCAGCGCCTGGTCTCGGGGCCCAAGGCCGACTTCGCCAAGCACTTGGGCGAGGGGGCCGATGGGCTTTCGGGGGTCACGGTCTACGGGGTGGAGCCGATCAACCTGCCGCCCCGGCGGGTCTATGAGCCCGAGAATCCGCAGGCCGACGGCGACGGCTTCGTCACCTATTCGGGCTTCGACCACGCGGCGGAGATGGTGCTGATGGTGAAGACCTCGCGCGCCTACGAGGCCAACCTCGTGGCCATGACCGCCGCGCGCCAGATGTACGTGAAGGCCATGGACCTCGGGAAGCGCTCGTGACCACGCCGGTTCAAGCCATAGGCGCCGTCCAAGGCGCGGATGTCGGGGCGCTGCGTCTCGAGGCGGCGGTCACCGCGCGCCCGACCGGGAGCGCCTCCTTCGGCCAGATGCTGCTGAACGGCGTCGATCAGGTGAACGACAAGCTGGTCCAGGCGGACGCCGCGGCGCGCGCCTTCGCCGTCGACGACTCCATCCCGCTTCACCAGGTCATGTTCGCGCAGGCCGAGGCGCGCCAAGCCTTTGAATTGATGCTCCAGGTCCGCTCCCGCTTGGTCGAGGGCTACCAGGACATCATGCGCATGCAGCTCTAGGAACGGAGGCCCGAGCGGCGTCGGCCACACCGGCGGCGTCTGGCAGTGAGAGATGAGTCTGGTCGAGAGTTTCCGCACGACAACGCCGAACCGTCAGCTGGCGGTGTTCGCGCTTAGCGCCGCCGGCATCGGGGCGGTCCTGATCGCGGTCTACCTCCTGGTCCTGCGCCAGCCCTACGACGTGCTGTTCGACGGCCTGCGTCCGGCCGACGCCGCGACCATCGTGGCCGAGCTCGACAAGAAGAAGGTGCCCTACCGCCTGAAGGACCGGGGCGCGACCATCCTGGTGCCGAAGGACAAGGTCGACGGCACGCGGCTGGGGATCATGAGCGAGGACCTGCCGATCAAGGGCACGGTCGGCTTCGAGCTGTTCAACAAGTCCGACATGGGCCTCACCGAGTTCGCCCAGAAGATCAACTACCAGCGCGCGCTGCAGGGCGAGCTGGCGCGCACCATCATGACCATCGACGTGGTCGACGCCGCCCGCGTGCACCTGTCGCTGGGCGAACAGACCATCTTCCGGGACGACCGCCGGCCGCCGAAGGCGTCCGTGACGCTCATCCCGCGCCTGGGCAAGCAGCTGGAGCCAGGCATCGTCCGCGGCATCCAGCGCCTGGTGGCCGCGGCGGTGCCCGAACTCGAGGCCGCCAACGTGGTGATCCTCGACGCGCACGGAGAGCTCCTGAGCAGCGACGCGGCGGTGGGGGGCGTCGCCCCCGCGGCGCCGGACCAGAAGCAGGCGATCGAGCAGTTCTACGCCGCGCGGGTCCGCCGGGCCCTCGCGCCGCTCGATCCCAGCGCGACGGTGGAGGTGACCGCTTCCGCCCCCGTGCCGGCCACGCCGTCCGACACGGAGAACCTGAGCGCGAGCCCGTTCGACAGTTGGACGCCAACGACGCGCGGTTTTGGCGTCAGCGTCGCGGTCTCGACCACGGCTCCGCTTACCGTGGAGACCCAGGAGCAGATCCGCGCGGCGGCCAGCGACGCCGTGGGCCTGGATCCGGCCCTCGGCGACCTGGTGACCGTGTCGCCCGCCACCCCCGCCTGGGCCGAACCCGTCGCTGCGGGGCCGGCGACGCCGACCGCGCCCCTCGGCGCCGCGCCCAAAGCGTCGCCGTCGGCCTTCTGGATGGCGCTCCTGGGCGGACTTCTGGTGCTGCTGCTGGCCGCGGCCGTGGGGATCCACCGGCGACGCGGCGGCGGACGGCGTCTGAGCGAGCGCCAGCGCCAGGACTATGGGGAGCGGCTGCGCCTGCTGCTGGACGAGGGGGCGGTGCATGCGCAACGCCCCTGACCGCGAGCTGCGCCGCCTGATCGCCAACCTGGCCTCGGCCCGCCCCGAGGACGTGACCGCGGTCCTGGACGGCCTGCCGCCCGCGGCGCGAGAGCGCGCGCGGGCGTTGCTCGCCGAGTATCTTGGGGAACCGCTCCCGGCGCAGCGCCTGATCGCACCGGAGCCGGCGCCGCAGCGCCCGCTGCCCTCGAAGCCGATCAAGCTCGAGGGCCTCTCCGAGTGGCTCGCCGCCCGGCTGGAGCAGGGCCCGATCGGCCGGCACGGCGACCAGAGCTTCTCCCTGACCCCGACCGCGTGCGACGCGTTGCGGGCCTGCGCCGCGGCGCTGGAGCTGCGGCCTGAACCGCGCCCGCTGCCCGCCGCCGCGTGGCTGGCCAGCCTCAAGGACGGCTTGCGCCGGGCGTGGCCGGCATGACGCGCGTCATCAAGTCCGCCACGGACACGCGGGTCCGCGCCTTCGGCGTCGTCCCGCCGACAGCGCCGGTCGAGCCCAGCGCCCCGAGCGAGGCCGAGGGGCTTCGGCGCGAGATCGCCGTGTTGACGCAAGCGCTCGACGCGGCGAACGCCAGCCTGGAGCGCGCCCAGGAGGAGCAGGAGAAGGCCCGGACGGAGGGCGAGACGGCCGGTTTTCGCGACGGGCTGAACCAGGCGGAGCGCCGCGAGGCCGAGCGGCTGGACCGCCTGGGCGAAGGCGTGGAGGCCGCGCTCGCGGCCTTCGCCCAGCGGCTGGCGGGGCTGGAGCCCCTCGCCGCGGCCCTGGCGCGCCGCGGCCTGGAGCGCGTGCTGGGCGACCCGGCCGAATACCCGGACCTGGTCGCGCGCGTGATCGCCCATCAGCTCGGCGGCCTGGCCGCCGAGAGCACCCTGCGCGTCGAGGTCTCGCGCATCGACTTCCCGGACGAGGCGGCCCTCGCCGCGCTCGCGGCCAAGGTCGCGCGGACGGGACTGGAGCTCTCCGCCTCCCGGGACCTTCCCGCCGGCGCCTGCGAGACTTTCCAGCACAGTGGGATCCGAAGCTTGGAATTCACGTGACTTGAAGTCGCGGC